>Ga0326728_10003999_pt1 | contig 44421 bp, 41 predicted proteins | sample MB3enrmetagenome_FD_207602 | JGI IMG/M metagenome (GOLD analysis project Ga0326728, IMG submission 207602) | Lab enriched peat soil microbial communities from McLean, Ithaca, NY, United States - MB31MN | ecosystem: Environmental > Terrestrial > Soil > Wetlands > Peat | place: USA: New York...
TCGGCATAGGCGCTGAAGGGCGGCTCCCTGGCGTTCCACACCTGGTCGAGCTTTTCGATGCAGTAAAGGGTGTGCTCGTCCGCCGTGTATTGGTGGTAGAACTCATGCTGCACCAGGCAGGTGAGCCGCCCGAATTCGGGCAGGAATTTTCCCAGAAACCCCACTTCATGCATCAGGCGGAGGACGGGGGCGACGTTGCCGCGCTGGTCGAGGATTTCCAAAAAGGTCTCGCGCACGTGCGGGTCGCGCAAAAAGGCGTTGTCCACCAGCGACAACTGGTTGCGGATGAGCTGGGCCAGGTCCGGATGCAGCTTCAAACCCAACTGCTGGGCATGGAGAAAGACGCGCATGAGGCGCTTGGGACTGTCGCGAAAAATGGTCGAGGCCACGGGCCGGATTTCGCCGTCGATGAAATTCAAGCCATCGACCGACGGCTCGGTCTTGCGGCTGGGTTTGGCGCGGAAAAAACGGCGCAAGGAGAGGAGGCTTTGGGAAGGAGGCGGGAACAGGGCCAGCCGGCGCTCGAGGGTGCGGGTGATCAGATCGATATTGCGGCTGTGCATGTAAAAATCGCCCATGAATATTTCCAGCCGTTTGCCGGGGGAACGCTCCTCGTAACCGAGGTTCAGGGCGATGGAGGGTTGGAGGCTCTTGGCCAGGATGTCGGAAGGCCGGCCCAGGTAATACTGCAACTCGGTGCGGACGCGGAGCAGGAAGCTGTAAGCCACCTCCAATTGCTTGCTTTCGCCCGCGCTGATCATGTCCTTGCTTTTGAGTTCCTCCAGGGTGCGGGTGCGATGTTTGAAGTAGGCCATCCACAGCAGGTTCTGGTAATCGCGCAGGCCGCCGCAGCCGTTTTTGATGTTCGGCTCCTGCATGCAGGCGGAATTGCCGAATTTGGCGCGGCGCGCCGCCTGATCTGCCAGGCGCATACTGATGTACTCGTTCTCATGCCCCATGACGCACTTGGCCAGGAGGTTGCGCTGGAAACGGTCAAAAAGTCCGGCATCCCCCGTGATGAGCCGGGCCTCGATCAGGGAGGTCTTGGACTGCATGTCGCCGTTGGCGACCTTCACGCAATCGTCCACGGAACGGACGGCGTGCCCCACCTTGAACCCCAGATCCCACAGCGTGTAGAGGACGCCATCGACCAGAGCGCGTAGCGCCGGATGCGCCCTGCCTTGGGTCACCATGTCGTTTTCGTGCAGGAACATGATGTCGATGTCGCTATGGGGATTGAGTTCGGCCCGGCCATAGCCGCCCGTGGCGACCAGCGTGAAGACCGGCCAGGGCGTCTTGCCTGGGGGCGCGGCATTCCTGACTCCATCCAAGATATAACGCAGCAGCAGATCAATAATGGCCGAGCGGGCCCGGCACACCACGCGTCCTTCGCCGCCGGCCCGATGCACAATTTTGAGCCGGTGGGTTTCGACCTTGAGAAAGTTTTTGAAGCGCGCCAATTCCCCGCGGGGATGGGTTTGGGCGGGCAGGGTCAGGCGCGCCGCTGCGCTCGCCTCGATTTTTTCGAGCAATGTCGGCATCCGCAAGAAGGGTAGGTCAGAGCCGGGCGCGGCGCAAGGAGGGGTCTTTCAAGGCAGTTGGCTCAGGTTCCAACCCGGACCGGGATCAAAAGCGGTCATCGACCAAGCGATCTTTTCCGTCTTGGGCCCGAGGTTCTTTTCATAGACCTTGCCCTGCTGGTTGACGATGAAAGTCATGATGCCGGAGTTGCCCCATTGCGCCGGCCACGCCACCAGCGCGAAACCGGCGATCATGCGGCCGTTGATGATATAATCGTATTTGCCCCCGGCGGCGCGCGACCCTTGCCGCGTCAAAATCTTGAAGTAATAGCCGTGGTAAGGCTGCTGGGCGCTGGTCATGATTTTGGATTCATGGCGGTAACCTTCCCCGCGCGCCTCTGCAATGAGCGGCCCGAATGGGCTGATCTCTTCCCCCTCGGCGGCGTGCCAGTAAAGGCCGTCGTGCCTGCCCGGATTGCTGCGGAGGTACTGGGCGTATTGCAGGACTCCATCGCCCATGCGGTCCCGGCTGGCGTATTCGCGCTGGGCCTCGACATAGGCCTGGCAAACCCGGATCGTCCCCAGTTCGTTCATGCCGATACGCCGATTGAGAATCTCCTCCCTGCCCGCTGCGGTATCGAACGACCACTGGCCGTCCCGCCGCACCAGCGGGATCGGGAATGGCCATGCATCGTCGCCAATATCCAAGGCCAACCTGTCCTCGGATTGCCGCGCCAGGTTTATCTTCTCGGAAATCCGTTGCGCAAAGAGCGCGAAGCGGTTGCTGGCTTGGACGGCGTCGGCGGACACCAGACTGCGAATTTCCGGCCCAAATATCGCGTTGAACGCATTGGTGTCTTTGGCCAGGGTCGCCGCGGTCAGGGCATTGACTGCCGCTTCCGGCGTCGGGAATTGCTCCTGTTGTCCGGCCCCCGCCCGTTGTGGCGCCGCCAGCCCGGACAGCAGCGCGCCGAAGACGAAGGCCCAACAGACGAATTTGATGACAGGCGATTTCATATAGTCTCAATGCCGGCCGCCAGAACCTGCGGAGTGGGACGATCCAACGCTCTTGCTCCCCCGGCTGGTCTGGCCGCGGGAACTGGATTCACGGACTTCGCGGGCACTTTGCGAGCCGCCGAACACGCTTTCAGACGGCTCGGCTCTCTCGACCGGGCGCTCGATCGGGCGCGAGATTTCCGGCGCGCGGCTCGGCGCAACGACACTGGCGCGAGGCGCAGAGGACCGAGGCGCGGGGAGCCTGGGCGCCGCGTAGGTCCTGTAAACCGGCCGATTTTCATAGCCGCGGTCCCCGCCGCCGACAACAACCGTGACGGGACGCGGCCTTGACTGCCAGAAGCCGGGTTTGTTGGCAAGGATTCCCTGGGAGCGCTGGCCCGGGGGCAGATGCCACCAACCTTGCGGACGCCAATGGCCCGGGCCCCATGTGATGAGATGATGATGTGCCCAATCCCAATCGTAACCCAGCCAAAGCCCAATCGGAAAACCAATGCCGTAGGTGCAAAACACGCCCGGTTGGTAATAGATCACATCCGGCTGGTAATCCGGCACGTAAATCTCGTTCTCGTCCACGGGGCTGATGTCGATGACGCCATCGGCGCTCCCCACGTTTTCCTGCGGTGTGCTGGGCAGGTTCCCCAAAGCTTGCGCCTTGGCGCGGAGGCGTTGAATGGAGTCCATGACCTCGGCTTGCTGATTGACGAACGCTTCCCCCAGCTCGGTCGTCCAGCCCAGGTTGTCATCCATCCATTTCAAAACCGTTGGGTAATGCGCCAACCCCTGTACGCTCGGGTCCCACGGTTGCGAGGCGATTTGATTGGGGTCGCCGCCTCCACTCACATAGCGGTCAGCGAGCACGATTTGCGGCGGCAGGGTCGAGGCGGGCAAGATGACGCCGATGAGAGGATCGGGATAAAGAGCGATAGGCCCCAGCATTTGGTCCAAATCCGCGCTTGACCACAACGGCACGCCTGAGGCAGGCGGCGGGGCGGCGTCTTGAGCGCGGCCCAGCGTCCACACCCCTGCCCAGACCAGCAGCGCCGCGGCAACGACAGCCATTTTCCTCATGCCTTCATGGTGGGCGCGTCCCGCCAAATAGTCAATGCTGTGGTTTCTCGCTTCTTCGGGTTGCCTTTCTTTCGGCCCGGATTACTTTCGGCTCAATGACAAACGAACGGCAAAGCCCGAAAAGATCCAGGAATAGCAGAGACGTCCGGGCGAAGCTGCGGTGGTGCGCCGGCGGAGCCTGCCTCGCGGTTGCTTGCGCGGCGTTCTGCCAAGGCGAGCCTGCAAGCCCGCCCAGCGACATTCCGGGAACCTTCACGCCCAAAACCGATTCCTTCGAATACGTGAAGCGCAAGGAGATGATCCCCATGCGGGATGGGGTGAAGCTCAGGACGTTCATCCTCGTGCCCAAAGGCGCCAGCAACGCGCCGATCCTGCTCACCCGCACGCCCTACAACGCATCGGAGCGGGTGTCGCGCTTCCACAGCCCGCACCTGTCGGCGGCAGTCCCGCAGATGGACGACAACGCGGCGGCGGCCGGCTATATCATTGTCTATCAGGACGTGCGCGGCAAATACGGCTCGGAAGGCGATTATGTGATGACGCGGCCGCTGAAGGGGCCGCTTAATCCCAGCGATGTCGATCACGCCACTGATGCTTACGACACGATCGATTGGCTGGTGAAACACCTCCCGGAATGCAACGGACGGGTCGGCACAATCGGCGGCTCCTACGAAGGCTTCACCACCGTCATGTCCACGGTGCGTCCGCACCCGGCGCTGAAGGTGGCGGTGCCGTTTGCGCCGATGATCGATGGCTGGATGGGGGACGACTGGTTCCACAACGGCGCTTTCCGGCAGGTCGGGACGTTGTCCTATATTTATGGACAGGAAGCCACGCGTTCCAGCGACGAGAATTGGTGGTCGGGCGAGCGCGACACTTACGACGAGTATCTGCGGGCCGGCTCGGCGGGCGCGATGGCGGCGTCGCGCGGGCTGGAGCAACTGGGTTTCTGGCGCGCCATCGCCGCGCACCCCGCCTATGACGAGTACTGGCAGGACCAGGCGGTGGACAAGCTGCTGGCCAAAGAGCCGTTGCAAGTGCCCATGCTCATCGTCTGCGGGCTGTTCGATCAGGAGGACATTTATGGCGGGCCGGCTTTGTACAAGGCGCTGTCGGGAAAGGATGCGGAAGGCAGAATGCTGCATTTGGCGCTGGGCCCGTGGAACCATGGGCAGGGACGGAAGGAAGGGCGCGGGATTGGCGAGATTCTGTTTGAAGGCGACACCGCGACGTGGTTTCGGCGGACGGTGATGCAGCCTTTTCTGGACCATTACCTGAAGGATGCGCCGATGCCCGACGTGCCGCGAGTGCTGGTTTACGAAACGGGCGCCGACCAATGGCATCACTACGACCATTGGCCGCGTTCCTGTGCCGAGGGGTGCCCGGAGCGCGCGCGCAATCTTTATCTGCTGGCCGGCGGCCGGCTTGGGTTCGAGGCGCCGGGCGCGTCGGCGTCGGCATACGATGAATATGTTTCAGATCCAGCCAAGCCGGTTCCATACCGGCAACGGCCCACGCTGGCATCGGACCCGGCGTGGGGCGAGTGGCTGGTGGATGATCAACGCAACGCCGCTTGCCGGCCGGACGTGCTGGTATATGAGACGGAGACGTTGAAGGAGCCGCTACGGGTTGCGGGCGAGCCGATCGCAAGGTTCTTCGCGTCCACGAGCGGGAGCGATTCGGATTGGGTGGTGAAGATCATTGACGTCTGGCCTGAGGAAGTTCCTGATCATCCGCCCCTGGGCGGTTATGAGCAGATGCTCTCGGCGGACATCCTGCGCGGGCGTTACCGGCTGGACCCGGCCAGGCCGCAGCCGATTGAGCCGGGCAAGGCCCTGCCCTACCGGTTGCGCTTGCCCAATGTGAGCCACACGTTTCTGCCGGGACACCGGATCATGGTGCAGATCCAGTCCACATGGTTCCCGCTTTACGACCGCAATCCGCAGACTTACGTGACGAACATCATGTATGCGCAACCGGGGGATTTTGTGAAAGCCACGCAACGAGTCTGGCACGCGCCGCAGCAGGCGAGTTTGATCGAGCTGCCGGTGATTGCCCGGAGCGCGGATTGAGGGGCGGAGGATTTCGATATTCAATTTTCAGATGCGGAGGCGGCGAGAGGGTTTCGCTTGGCGCCATTTCGTAGTATTGACTTATCGAACAGTTACAAAAGCCGGGCGTATTGACGATGCTTTCCGGCGTGGGAGGATGAGGCGGCCCAATTCAGCCTTGCGCCGGTGGGGCGGGTTGGGGATTATTGATGGCGCGTCGATTGACCATGAAACGACAGCGGGTGACGAATTTATACTCCGGCCATGTTCAAGGGATCGGTTTTCGTTACTCGGTCAGGGTCCTCACGGCGGGGTTCGAGGTGACGGGGACGGTCAGAAATCTGCCGGCTGGACGGGTGGAATTGATCGCGGAAGGCACGAAAGAAGAGCTGGAGGCCTTCCTCCAGGCCGTTCGCGAGTCGGATGTCGGACGGTTTATACGGCAGGAACAGACCCTGTGGTCCGAGGCCAGGAATGAATTTCGTGGTTTTGAGATTGTGCATTAGGTTAGACTGGACGAGATGAAGTACGCCATTATCGCAGACATCCACGCCAACTGGGAGGCGTTCCAAGTGGTGTTGCAGGACATTGAGAAGCAGAAATGCACTCATATCACCTGTCTGGGGGATGTCGTGGGCTACAATGCCAATCCCAAGGAGTGCCTCGACAAGGTCCGGGCCATGAACATCCCGACCATCAAAGGCAACCACGACGAGTATTGCTCGACGGATGAACCGCTGGAAGGGTTCAACCCCCATGCCGCCGAAGCCGTCAACTGGACGCGCAAACAGTTGAACGCCGAGGACAAGAAATGGCTCAACAGCCTCAAATACGTCCGCCTTCTGGCCGGTTTCACCGTTGTCCACGCCACTTTGGACGGCCCGCAGCGCTGGGGATATGTCTTCGAGAAGCTGGCCGCGGCCGCCAGTTTCACCTACCAAAACACCCCCGTCTGCTTTTTCGGCCATACCCATGTGCCGGTGGCTTTCATCCGCGACAGCGTGGTGCGCGGCGGCACCTACTCCAAGTTCAAGGTTGAGGCGGGCCGGAAATACTTTGTCAACGTCGGCGCGGTGGGCCAGCCGCGCGATGGCAATCCGCGGGCCTCCTACGTGGTTTATGACATGGACGAAGGCGCGATTGAATTGCGCCGGCTGGACTATGACATCGCCGCAGCCCAGAAGAAGATACTGGCGGCGGGCCTGCCGGCGCGGCTGGCGGACCGTCTGGCGGTCGGAAAGTAATCAAGGCCGCTGGAACGCCGGAGTTGAAAATCCTGATCCTCAAACCCAGTTCCATGGGCGACGTCATCCACGCGTTGCCGGTGCTGCGCCTGCTCAAACGCCATTTTCCGAAAGGGGAGATTTACTGGTGGCTGGATGCGGCGCTGTTGCCGCTGCTGGAGAAGGACCCGGACTTGTCGGGCATCTTCCCCTTCCAACGGCGACGCTGGGCGGCGCCGCGGCGCTGGCCGGAGATTGCCGCGAGCGTGCGGGCGATGCGCCAGAAGCGTTTTGACTGGGCCATTGACCTGCAGGGGCTGGCCCGCAGCAGCCTCTTCGCCTGGCTGGCCAACGCCGGGCTGACCGTGGGCCTGGACAACCTGCGCGAGGGTTCCCGCGAAGGGGCGCGCGCCTTGTACGACGTGACCCCGCCGCGCGCCCCCGCGCATCTGCACGCCGTCGATCGTTACCTGGCGGTCCTGCCCTTGCTCAAGGTGCCGGTGCATCGGGAATTTGACTGGCTGCCGCGGCGGCCGGAAGTGACGGGGGCCGTGGAGCAGATGTGGCGCTCGAATGGGGCGCGCTGGGCGGCGCTGTTGCCGGGAGGGCGATGGAACAACAAACGCTGGCCCGTGGCCTACTGGGTTGAATTGGTCAAACTCCTGGGGCAAACGCCTGATTTGAACTGCGTCATCCTCGGCAGCCCCGACGAAGAGCCGCTGGGCCGGTCCATCGCCGCGGCTGCTCCCGGACGAACTCTGAACCTGGCCGGCCGCACTTCGCTGGCGGAGATGGTCGAGTGTCTGCGCCGGAGTTGCCTGGTCATCAGCAATGACACCGGCCCAATGCACGCCGCCGTCGCGCTGGGCCGTCCTGTCGTCGCCCTGTTCGGCCCGACCAACCGTTTCAGCACCGGTCCCTACGGCCAGCCGGGCAACGTGTTGCAGAACGGCGCCCTGCCGTGCGTGCCGTGCATGAGCCAGAGGTGTTCCTACCGCGAACCCCTGGCCTGCCTGCACAGCATCACCCCGCAGTCCGTGTATGAAAAGGCGCGGTTGATGCTGGCCGACAAAGGCTCCTTGTCATTCCCGTGAAAAGGGATAATTTGTAGGTCATGTTGAGAGTGTTGTTAAGCGTCTGCCTCCTGCTCGGCGGCGTGGGTTTGCGCGCCGCCACCGTGGAGCTGAAAGGCCAGGCCGCTGTCAGGGGCAAAATCCTGGAGGACAAAAAAGACCAAATCATCATTGATATCGGCTACACCGTGCTGGTCATCCCCAAAAGCCAGGTGGTGAAATTGCTGGATGACAACGCCAAGGCGGCCAAAGCCGTGGCCACCGCGCCGGAACCCGCCGTGGAGCGCGGGTTTTACTCCACCTCCATCGTCCCGCCGCCGGAACGGAGCGTGCGCGAATTGGTCAACGATTTGGGCGAGGCGGTGGTGCAGGTGCGCACGCCGGCCGGCCTGGGTTCGGGCTTTTTCATCAATGCCGACGGCTTCCTGATCACCAACTTCCATGTGACCGAGGGCGAGACGCAGATTTCCGTGGAAGTGTATCTGCAGCGCAACGGCCAGATCGAGCGCAAGATCTACAAGCAGGTCAGGATTGTGGCCTTGAATAAATTTGCCGACCTGGCCCTGCTGCGCATCGAGGACAAGGACGCGCCGAAATTTTCCTGCGTGACCCTGGGCGATTCCGACAAAATGGCGGTGGGCGACACGGTTTTTGCCATCGGCAGCCCGATGGGCCTGGAACGGACGGTGACGGAGGGCATTCTCAGCACCAAGACCCGCCAAATCGAGGGCAACCTTTATTTGCAGACGACCGCGCAAATCAACCCCGGCAACAGCGGCGGCCCGCTATTCAATTTGCGCGGCGAAGTCGTCGGCGTCATCAACATGAAGATCGCGTTTGGGGAGGGACTGGGGTTTGCCATTCCGGTGGAAGCGGTCAAGTATTTTCTCAACCATCGCGAGTCCTACGCCTACGACAACGACAATCCGAGCAATCCTTATCGCTATTTGGAACCGCCCAGCCGCGCCAGGAAAGCCGCGTCGCCGTAACGGCCCCCGGGCTGAGCTTATGGCGAATCGTTTCATCCTGCTCCTTGTCCTGGGCGCCTTGTGTCCGGGCGCCCTGGCGGCCGTGCTGCCGCCGGAAAAACTTCTGCCCAAGGACACCGTCCTGCTGGTCACCGTGCCGGACAGCCGGACGGCGTGGAGCCTCCTGACCAATTCTCCCTACGGCCGCTTGTGGCAGGACCCGGCCATCAAGCCGTTCAAAGACAAGTTCATGGACAAGTTCACCAGCGACGTCCTCACGCCCCTGCAACGGAGCTTGGGCATTCCATGGGCCGCCTGCCGCGGGCTGGCCCAGGGCCAGGCCACTTTCGCCCTCCTGCCCATCACCCAGCCGGACAAGCCGGAGAACCGTCTCGCCAAAATCTTCCTGCTTGACACCAAGGACCGGGCCGCCCAGCTCCGGACCAACCTGGCGGATTTCCGGCAAAAATGGGTCGCCGACGGCAAGGCCATGAAAACACAGAAAGTGCGCGACATCGATTTCACCACGCTCATGCTTGCGCCGGACGAGCTTTCGTGGGACAAAATCCTGGCCCCGCCCAATCGCGCCGCGGCGGAGGGCAACGCCACGGACAAGCTTGCCGCCGGCAAGGCGCAAATCACTTTCGGCCAGGCTGATTCGTTGTTGCTGGTGAGCGATTCCGCCCAGGCCATTGAGAAGGTCCTCAGCCGCCAGGCGGGGGGTCTGCTGCCCGCCTTGGAGGAGCAGCCGGCCTTTCAGGCGGATTTTGCGGCCCGGCTGCGCGGCGCGCCGTTTTACGCCTGGGTCAATATTAAAGATTTGATCGACCTCCTGGCCAGGGCGCCGGCGGACGACCCGGATGAAACCGGCGGGGCCCCGGCGCTCAAGCCCGATTCCCCCCTGGTCCTCAGCGGGTTGACCGGGCTGACCTCGGCCTCCTTCACTTATCGCGGTTTGCCGGAAGGGCTGTCCGCCCGGTTGTTCATCGGCGCGCCGGAGGGCGGGCGGCGCGGGCTGCTGGAAGCGCTCGTCGGTGAAGCCAAGGATTCCAATCCGCCGGCCTTTGTTCCTTCGGATGTGACGAAATTCTGGCGCTGGCGCATCAACATCCCGCACAGCTGGTCGCAAATCGAAGCGCGGTTGAAAGAGTTCAACCCCCAGTATGCCAGCGTGATCAATTTCATCCTGCAAAGCGCCGGCAAGGACAAGGACGCAAACTACGACTTGAAATCGGAGCTGCTCGGAAACCTGGGCGATGACATCATTCATTATGAGAAGGCGCCCCGCGGCAATTCCCTGGGGGACTTGAAGTCGGCGCCGTCCCTTTACCTGATTGGTTCGCCCAATGCCGGGAAACTGGCCACGGCGCTGAAGACCGGCCTCAGTTTCCTGGGCGCCGCCAAGGAGCGCGAGTTTCTCGGCCGGCAGATTTACACGCTGACCACCGGGCCGCAAGGCTCCTCGCCGCCCCATTCCTTCAGCTTCGCCGGCAGCGGCGGCTACGTGGCGCTGTCCAGCGACCCCGAAATCCTGGAGGAATTTTTGCGCAGCGATGACAGCAAAGGCAAGGCGCTGGGCGACATGCCCGGACTGGCCGGCGCGGCGCAGAAGGCCGGCGGCATGGGGACGGGCCTGTTCGGCTTCGACAACCAGGACCTGGCGATGCGCGTGCTGCTGGAGTTGCTGCGCACGCAACCGGTGACGGCGCAGGACATTCTAGGGACGGCGTCCGGGCTGCCGCCGGCGTGGAATGCCGGGGATGAGGCGGCCAAACTGCGGGAATGGGCCGATTTCTCCCTGCTGCCGCCCTACGATGCCATCTCGCGGTATTTTTATTTCTCAGTCTATGCCGGCGCATTTTCCCCCGACGGGTTCACCATGAATTTCTTCGCCCCCACCCCGCCCAAGCTGCGGTAAAACGGAGGAAGTTCCCTACTCCTGCGGATACACCAGGATGCGGTCATGCACCAGCACGATCAGGTCATTCTTGCCGTCGCCCGTGACATCGGCGATGGCCGCCTCGCGCGGCTCCAGCGAGTCGTTGCGCCGCGAACGGAAGGTCCGTTCTTCAAAGACCTGCCAGCGATTTGCCGGAACCAGCTTGTGCGGCCGTTCGAAGGCGACCAAATCCAGGTAGTTCTTGGCGGTTTCCAAAAACACCAGGTCCTTGCGCCCGTCATTGTTCAGGTCCCCGGCGACGACATCGGCCAGATGGCCGTCCTTGATGGAGGTTTCGTAGCTGTCCAATTCGGACAGTTCCCAGACCTGGCCGCTCATGGCCATGGTGCCGACGGCGTTGGGGCCGAGCAGGGCGATGCTGTTGAGCTGCGGCGCGCCCAGCGCCACGGCGCGCAAGGAGGTGAAATCGCTGACCGGCAGCGGCACGTTGCGCGCCACCTGCCAGACGCCCGCCGCGTCCCGCTCACACAGGGTGAGCGCCTTCCGTTCTGAGTCAAGTAGAAATATTGACGCGATGGCGTTGCTGCCGTTGGGCAGCGCCGCCGCCCCGGTGATGCGCGAGTCGCTCGACGCGCCGTTGATCTGTTCCTTGACGACAAACGACCAGGCCGGTTTGCCGTTGGCGCCCAGGCCCCCTTCGTTGGTCAGGACGACGGCGCGGATGAAATTCTTCTGCGCCAGCAGCAGTTCCGCCTTGCCGTCCCCATCCACGTCGCAGGCGCTGACCCAGGGTTCCTCCGTGCTGCCGCCGGGCGGCGGCAGGTCCACTTCTTCAAACGCGGCGTGGTCGGGCTTTTGGATGAGGAACTTAATCTTTTCGTAAGGGATCAGCACCACCAGGTCGGCCAGGCCGTCCTGATTGACGTCGTGCATCGTCATGGAACTGGGCGCGGCTTTGAACGAGTCGCTCAGCTTTTGCGAGCGGCTTTTGCCGTCGGCCGTCATCGTGACCAGCATCCGGTTGGTGTCCTGCTCGACAATGGCCGCCAGGGCCGGTTTGGCGTTGGGCTGCAAGGGGCCGACCGCCATGGTCAGGGGCCGGCCGTCGATGGGCAAAATCGTCGGGAAGGGGATGCGGCCCTTTTTGTCCAAGGCGGTCACGCCGATTTGATGTTCATCGCTGCTCAGGAGAAAAATGTTCTGCGTGCCGTCTCCCTTCCAGTCGCTCACCGCGATTTCGCTCACGCCGGTCAGGGTGGGAAAGGTTTTGGCGGCGGCCAGGGAGCCGTCGGGGCGTTGCAACTGCACCGTCAGTTGCCCGCTGTCCGGCTCCGCCACCAACAAGTCGGGCAGGCCGTCGCCGTTGATGTCGGCCCACACAATGCCGCGGTGGGCGCGGGTGGTTTTGTTCAAGGGAAAGACCTGGAACGGCCCCTGTTTGAAGGCGCCGGACAAGGGCTCGGCGGGCTTGCGGGCGAAACTCCAGAGCTGGGCGCGCCCGGAATTTTGCGCGATGGTGACAATCTCCGTCTTGTGATGGCCCTCCAGGTCCTCCGCCAAATAGGCGCGGATGGGCGGCAGGGAGAAATAGGTTTCCGGCCCCAGTTCGCCGTCGGAGTTCTGCAGCCGGAACCGGAACGGGTTCGGGCTGTCCCAGTTGATGAGCAGCAAGTCATCGCGCCCGTTGCCGTCGATGTCCAGCACCTGCACGGCTTTGACCGTGCCGGAGAAGGGTATTTTGCGGGGTTCGCCCAGCGAATGGTCGGGCAGTTGGGGCAGGAAATAGAGATTGTTCTCGCCCAGCAAAACCAGGCCGGTGCGTTTGTCTCCGGTGAGGTCGCCGGCGGCCAGGGCGTTGGCGGACAACTGGCCGTCGTCAATGGGCCAGCGTTTGGGCGCGCTCCAGGTGTTGCTGCCCAGGTTGTAGAGCACCACCAATTCCTTCGGGTCGCCGTAGTAGGCCAGGTCCGGCCGGCCGTCGCCGTTGAGGTCCGCCACCACCAGCGAATAAATTCTCTTTTCCGACGGGATCGATTCGATGCGAAAACGGGCGTCGGGCGGCAGCTCGTTCAATTCCAATTTCCGCCCGGCCGGGGCGGCGGGGAGGTTGGTCTTGCCCGTCTGGTTGTAAAGCAGCTCGATCCTGGAGCGCGCGTTGTTGACCACGATCAAATCCGTCAGGCCGTCGCCGTCTAGGTCGGCGGTGTGGAGCAGGGAAATCGAGCTATCAATAGGAAAAACCTCCGGCCCGGTGAATCCGAAGGACGGCGCCTTGTCCTCCGCCGCCGGGGCGCCCAGCGCGGCGGCGCAGGCCAAGAGGCCCCCAAAGAACCCCCACAAGAGGGAAGCGCGTTTCCACATAGGGCCTTAACCAATGCCATTGGCGGATGATCTGCGCCAGCTTTATTCCCGGCCCGGGGCGGGACCGCGGGCTTGCAGGACGCGAAGGATTTCCCCGGCGGATGGAATCCTGAGCCAAAGGCCCAAGGCGAAATACACTGCTGTCGCCAGGATCATCGGCACAAAGACCTGGCCCAGCTTCAGCGCCAGCGTGGCGTGGCGCAGGTGATTCTCCCACAGGAGGCGGCCATTCCACGCCAGCAGGCCGGCGACCAGCCCGGCCAGGGCCAGGCGGGGCAACTGGGCCAGGACTTCAGTCATGGCCAGGGTCTTGAGTTTCTTGCGCAAGGCGTAGATGAGCAGGCCGAGGTTGAAAACGGAACTGAGGCTGTTGGCCAGGCCGAGAGCGCCGGGACCAAGGCGCGCGCCGTAGAGGAAAAACGCCGTGAAAACAAGATTGATGCCGAAGCAGAAGACACTGATGCGCATGGGTGTCCGCACGTCGTTCACCGCGTAGAAGGCGCGGACGAAAATGTTCACGAGCGAAAAGGAAACCAGTCCCGGCACGAGGCAAACGAGGGCGTAGCTGACGTGGTCGGTCGAATGGGCATCAAACCTGCCGCGTTCAAAGAGCAAACGGACAATCGGCTCGGCCAGGGTGAAGAGCAGGACCGAGGCGAGGAGGTTGACGAAAGTCACGTGGCCGACGGCCTGGCGGAGGGTGATGCGGAACTGGTCGAAATTCTTCTCGACAGCGAGGCCGGAGAGGGTGGGCAAAAGAAACGTCGCCAGGGAGAGTCCGAACACGCCCTGGGGCAGTTCCATCAGGCGCACGGCGTAGGCGAATTCGCCGACGATGCGGGCGTTGGCGCCGAAGGCCAGGCTTTGCGTGAGCATGACATTGATCTGGAAGGCGGCCGCGCCAATGGCGCTCGGCCCCATTTTGGCAAAGACTTCGCGGACGGTCGGATCGCGCCAGGGCGAGACCCACTGATAGTGGAATCCTTCCTTGCGCAAGACGGGCATTTGGAAGAACGCCTGCGCGACGCCGGCGAGCAGGACGCCGATGGCCAGCGCGTAAATCTGCTTCTCCAGCGTCCTGCCCATGTATGGCGCGAGAAAATAGACCGACGCGATCATGATGACGTTCAAAATGGCCGAGCCAAGCGCCGGGATGAAGAAATGCCCCCGGGCGTTGCACATGCCGATGAAGACGGCGCCGAGGCAGGCGAGGATCATGTAGGGAAACATCATGCGCATCAAATGGAGCATGAGGCGCGTCTCGAAACTCCACGAACCGTTGAGCAACAGGAGGGAGACAACCGCGATGGCGAGCAGGGTCAGAGCGCCCGCGACCACGGCCAAACCGGAGATGACGGCGTTGGCCGAGCGCCACATGCTGGCCTCGCCTTCGAGTTTTTCGCGGGCCTTGAAGATGGGGATGAAGGCGGCGTTCAAGGCGCCTTCGCCCAAGAGGCGCCGGAACAGATTGGGCACCATGAAGGCATAGACGAACGCGCTGTAAACCAGGCCCGTTCCCATGAAAGCGGCATAGACCTGTTCCCGCACCAGCCCCAACACGCGGCTGCTCAAAGTGGCCGCGCCGACGCTCCCGGATGATTTCAACATCTGTGACATTTGAAGCCGCGCTAAGAAGACTCCGATTTGCCGATCTTTCCAACAAAGAAAAGCGGGCGTGGCCAAAACCGGCTTGCGCGCCGGCAAAACAGGCCGCAGCTTGAGTGCGCTTGAATCAGTTCAAAGCCATTGCCGCGATGAGCCGGAACCGCGTGATCGGGCAGGGAGGCAAAATCCCCTGGCACCTGCCGGAGGATTTCAAATGGTTCAAAAAACTCACGACCGGCCAGGTGGTGGTTATGGGACGCCGCACCTTCGAGTCCATCGGCAAGCCCCTGCCCAACCGCGCCACCATCGTTTTGAGCCGCGGCGATTTTGCGCATGCCGGGGCGCGCACCGCGGCGGATTTGAGCCGGATCGATTGGACGGACCCGGCCCTGGCGGGGCGCGAGGTGTTCATCTGCGGCGGGGCACAGGTCTATGCCCAAACCCTGCCGCTGTGTTCGGAACTCTATTTGACGCTGGTCAAACGGGAGGTGGAGGGCGACGTTTTTTTCCCGCCGTTCGAGCATCTCTTCGAGCCGGTGGAGGAAATCATGGAGTGCGCGGAATTCAAAATCACGCGCTATGGAAGAAAGTAAGAATTAAAAAGGCAGAATTGAGAAGTCGGAGGGATCGAGTCAGGCTATTTTATTTCATCATTCTTACTTCTTAATTCTTACTTTCCTTTCAGCCAGTGCGGGATTTTTTCTCCGGCCCAGGTCTGCGCAATGTCCTGGCGGCGGCGGACGAGGGCAGCGTGTCTGCCGTGGACCAGGACCTCGGCCGCCAGGGGCCGGGCATTGTAGTTGGACGCCATGACGAAGCCGTAGGCCCCGGCGCTGAGCAAGGCCAGGCAGTCGCCTTCGCCCACTTTGGGCAACGGACGGTCCTTGCAAAAACAATCGGCCGATTCGCAGACCGGTCCCACCACGTCGGACGGAAGCCATTTGCCATGCCGTTGCGCGACGGGAATGATTTCATGATAGGAATCGTATAGAGCCGGCCGCATCAGGTCGTTCATGGCGGCATCGACGATGACAAAGGTTTTGCGCCCGGTCTGTTTGACGTATTGCACGCGGGCCACGAGAATGCCGGCATTGCCAACAATAAAGCGGCCCGGCTCGAGCAGGATTTTCAGGCCAAGGGGCTTGAGCAACGGCGCCAGCCGCTCCGCGTAACGGGCCGGGGTCAACAGGCCCCTGGCGGCGGCGGATTTCCACCAGGCCGGCGAACCGCTGGCCAAAGCAGGCTCATAGACGATGCCCAGGCCTCCGCCGATGTTGAAGAATTCCAGGCCATAACGGACGGCCAGCCGCCCGACCAGCGGCAGGACTTTTCTCACCGCGCGCTCGAACGGCTCCGTCGCCATCAGTTGCGAGCCGATGTGCATCTGGAGGCCGCGCAGGCGCAAACAAGGCAGCCGGGCGGCGCGGGCGTAAACACCCTCAACGTCTTCGAGCTGGATGCCGAATTTATTCCGATAAGTGCCGGTGGTGACCTTGGCGTGGGTATGCGCCTCCACGTTGGGATTGATCCGCACGGCCACGGGCGCGATTTTTTTCAGGCGGACGGCGACCCGGCTGATGCGGGCCAGTTCCGCCGCGCTTTCGGCGTTGAAACAATAGATGTTCCGGCGCAGAGCGAACTCGATCTCGCGCTCCGTTTTGCCCACCCCGGCGAAAACGCAGGAGGCCGCGTTGCCGCCGGCGGCGATGACGCGGCGCAGTTCGCCTTCGCTCACGATGTCGAAGCCGGCGCCCAGGTTGGCCAGGAGGCGCAGGACGGCCAGGTTTGAATTGGCTTTGACGGAGAAGCAAATGCGATGGTCGAGCGGGCGCAAAGCGGAATCCAGCGCCTGGAAATGGTGTTCCAGCGTTTCTTGCGAATAGATGTAAAGGGGCGTGCCGTGCTTTTCGGCCAGCGCCTGCACGGAAGTCCCTTCGCAAAACAGTTTGCCGCCCCGGTAATGAAACGAATGCATACCTGACAAACTAAAATCGAAAACCCGAATTGACAACAATGATCCCCCCGCGAATGAGGCAGCGGGATCAAAAGGCTTACGGTTCGGAAATGATCTTGGCGCGTTCCAAGTGGTACTCGTAGGGAGTAATCTCGTCGGCTTGATACCGGCGCAGCAAGTCGGCCAGCTTTTGTTCCTTGGCGGAGAGCGCGTTGGTCGTGACCGGCGCCGGGGCGATTTTTGTTTCCTTCTTGGCTTCTGACTTGGCCTTCTTGCGGGCGGCGGCGACGGCGGCTTTTTGGGCCTCCTTCTGTTGCTTGAGCTTGAGTTCGTCCTGTTCGCGCTGCTGTTTGGCGGTCGCCGGCGGAGTCACCGCGTTGGTGACTGGCGTGGACTCAGCCTGGCGCAGGGCCTCCAGGGCTGGCTGTTGACCGGAAGGTATTGCCGGGGCAGCGGGAGCCGATGGGGGGACAGGCTCTGAGACAACAGGCGGCGCAGGGGCGACGACGGGCGCGGGGGCGACCGGCGAAGTTGGCGCAACGGCGGGAGGTGGCGTGACAGGCGGCGCAGTGACCGGCGCAGGCGCCTCAGCAGGCGCAGGCGCAGCAACAGGAGCGGGGGCCGCCGCGGCAGCAGGAGCAGCCGGGGGAGCCTGGTCTGGAATGATTGGGGCCGCTTCGGCTTTGCGCAGGGCCTCCAACGCGGCTCTTTGATCCTCAGGCAACGTCGCGTTGACAGGAGCCGGCGCCATCACCGGCGCGGACGGCGCGACGGCAGGCGCTGTTTCCCCGGCCGCCTTCTTCTTATGGGCGGCCTTCTTTGCCGCCTTCTCCTGTTTGAGTCTCAGTTTCTCCTGTTCCCGCTGCACTTTGGCGGCCTGCTTTCGCGCCGCCTCGTCGGCCCGGGCTTGATTGTTGACAGGAGCGGCTTCCGCCTGGCGCAACGCCTCCAAGGCCCGCTCCTGGTCGTAGGTCATGCTTCCGGGCGTCTGCGCGGGCGCGAGAATGGCCCAGCTCACGCTGACACAACAGGCTAAAATAAACAGATTGCTTTTGCTCATGGCGATTTTTTAAGGGAAACCGTCGCTGAAATCAACTGCAAATCGGGTCATGTCCCGCGGGCCAGTTCCCGGGCGAATTGCCCCCGCCACGCCGCCGGCCAGGGATAGAGCAGAATGGAGCGGCCGATGATGGCGCGGATTTCGGGGCGGGTGACCTTGACGCGGCGCGAGTTGTCAAGCATATTCTCGCGGCGCAACCGGCGCAAGGTCCTGACGCCGATGAGGAGGGGCCAGGCGCAGGCCAGGCGGACCCGGCATTGCCGGAAGGGCAGCGCGTTGGTGTAGTCCCAGCCTGCGGCCAGATGGGATTCGGCCCCGGCCAGCCAGGAATCATATAAGGGGCGAAAGCGCGCCTGGTTGTCGGCGGAAAGGAGATCGGCCGGACTGAGGCTCGCCGTTGCCAGGGACTGCCGCGGCAGGTAACACCGGCCCTTGCGCAAATCCCGCGGGAGGTCGCGCAGGATGTTGACCCATTGCAGCCCCTTGCCGAAACGGACGCCGTTGCGCAGCAGGGAGTCCTCGTCCAGGCGGGCGTCGGGAAAGAGATGAAGGCGGCAGATGCGGGTCCAGAATTCTCCAACGCAGCCCGCCACACGGTAGGTGTAGTCGTCCGCTTCAGCCTCGGTTTCCAAGGCGGCGATGGATGCGGCGGGGACGCCGCCGAAGCGGGTGAGGTCAAGTTCCTGGCCGCTGGTGATGACGCGCAAGACTTCCCGGACAAGCCGCCGGTCCGCCTCCGGCAACGCGTCCAGCAGCCGCAGCGTCTCTTCGGCGCGTTCCAGCAAAAGCTTTTCGGCGGGCAGGGCGCAACCCGATGCCAGCCGCCCGAAATCCAGGGCGCCGCCGTTTTCGCCCAGGATCCTGTGGCGCAACGCCTGCAGGGCCTCGAGCCGCCCCTGCACGGAAACCAATTCCGTATCGGCGATGGTATCGGTGGTGCGGGCCAGCAGATAGGCCAGGCCGATTTGCCGCCGGATGCCGCCGGGCAGCACGCGCAAGCTCAGATAAAATGAGCGCGACGTCGCCTTGAGCAAATTATGCAACTGCCAATTGGCGGACATGGTTGATGTCACGTTTGCCAACCGGGCGCACATGGGAGGCTTCGACCGTGGCAACCGCGATGGTTCTGCCGGTGAGGGTGACAAACTCCACTTCGTAGGCCACGCCGCCTTTGTGGATGTGGACGACCGCGCCCACGTCGCCTGCCTGCAAATTCTCCGCCGGCAAATCGCGCGTCAGCACCACGCAATCATGTTCCTTGATCTTCATTTCATGTAATCTTTGAAGTCATCCAGCGGCGCGTCAAAATCCGGCGACATCCAGATTTTTCCCGGCAGATTTCCAGCCTGCGCCTGTGCGTTCGACGACACTGCGGAAAGATTTGCTTTTGGCTCACCATTTTGCGTGATGGTGCCCTCAATATGGAGCAAAATCTTGTCAATTTCACGAGGCGACAGTTTGCGGCCAAACTGCGTTTGTAAATTTTCCTGTAGCCAGAGACAACGCGAGTAGAAATTTGCGTAATCTTTGTCTGTTTCCTTTGTTGATAAATTTGACGGTTCCTTGTGAGTTCTTGGCGTGACCCTGCGAATTGCCGCCACTGATCGTGAATCCAAAATGAAAAATAAATCTGGCTGGTGAAAATGCAGGTATTTTGATGCCAGCGAACGATTTTGGTGGCCGGATATTTCGCAAAAAAGAGCCATCAGCTTGTAATGTATTTCTATTGCATTTTTTGGAATTGGCTCGCTTTTAAGCAAGGAAAGCCAGCCGTCAATTTCAGAATTCCTAATTTTAGGAGCAATTATCGTTTCGTAAAACATGTCTCCAGGTGCGTCCGAACTTTTGTTTTTACGTCGCTCAATTGCGGCTGCGTAAGAACGTCCGATCAACCAAACTTTAGCGATGATATCTTGGTCTGTTTTGTGGAACGGATGTCCGGAACAAAGATCATACAAAACTTGGTTGGCCAAATCACCTGCACTGTTAGCAAGAGCTTCTTCAATTTCCGACTTGGCAATTGGTCGAATTTCTTTCATTAAGAATTACAACTTTCACGAAAGCTCTTTTCGCCAGCGGGCCAGTTGTTTGGCGACTTCCTCGGTTCCCGGGGCGCCCGTCACGTTTCGTTTGGCCATGGCGTTTTGCAAATGGAACACGCCGGGCGCGTCGCGGCCAAAAGCCTTGTCCACGGACCGCAGTTGCGCGGGCGAAAGTTTGTTGAGCGGCTTGCCGATTTTCTCCGCCAGGGCCACGACCGCGCCGACGACGTGATGGGCCTGGCGGAAGGGCATGCCCTTGCGCACGAGATAATCCGCCAGGTCGGTCGCCAGCAGCGCCGGGTCGCCCGCCGCGGCGGCGCAGGCGGCGCGATTGACCGCGGTGTGCTGCAACATCGCCGCCATGAGCCGGGCCGCGGCCCGCACCGTGTCCGCCGAGTCAAACAATCGTTCCTTGTCCTCCTGCAAATCGCGGTTGTAGGTCATGGGCAGGCCCTTGAGCAGCGTCAGCAGCGCCACCAGGTTGCCGACGACCCGGCCGGCCTTGCCGCGGGTCAGTTCGGCAACGTCGGGGTTTTTCTTTTGCGGCATGAGCGAGGAGCCGGTCGTGTAGGCGTCGGCGATCCGGATGAAATTGAACTCGGCGCCGGCCCAAAGAATCACGTCCTCGGCCAGGCGCGAGAGGTGGACCGCGAGCAAGGCGGCGGCGGCGCAAAATTCCACCGCGAAATCACGGTCGCTCACCGCGTCCATCGAATTTTGGGTCAGGCGCGGACGGCCGTTCTCATCGACGAAGCCCAGCAATTTGGCGACCAGGTCGCGATTCACGGCCAGGGTTGAGCCGGCAAGGGCTCCGCTGCCCAGCGGACAGACGTTGGCGCGGTAAAAGCAGTCCGCCAGCCGCCCGCAATCGCGGTCGAGCATCTCGACGTAGGCCAGCAAGTGATGGGCGAAATACACGGGCTGGGCGCGTTGCAGATGGGTGTAGCCGGGGATCAGGACATCGGAATACTTTTCGCCGAGGCGGACGAGCGCCCGCTGCAAGGCACGCACCTCGCCGTATAAATCGATGATTTCGTCCCGCAGCCACAACCGCATGTCGAGGGCGATTTGATCGTTGCGGGAACGGGCCGTGTGCAGTTTGGCCCCGGCGGGCGCGCGGCGGGTCAGCTCGGCCTCGATGTTCATGTGCACGTCCTCCAGTTCCGGCTTCCACTGGAACCGGCCCTCGGTGATCTCCCGGCCAATCTGGGCCAGGGCGCTTTCGATCTCGAAGAATTCGGGCCGGGTGAGCAGGCCGGTTTTGACAAGCATGGCGGCATGGGCCAGGGAGCCGAGGATGTCCTGTTCCCAGAGGCGCCAATCGAAGGAAACGGACTGGGTGAATTGCGCCGCATCGGCGGCCAGGGCGGCGGCGAACCGGCGGCTGCGGGAAACTGGCGATGGTCGTTTCACGTGACAGCCTCAGTGTGGGGCGGGTCCCGTTCAAAGTCACGCGAGAAAAGAAGGAACGTATGCGGAGGCGGGGGTTTATGGCGGAGAGAGGGGGATTCGAACCCCCGGTACTTTTTAGGTACTCACGCTCTCCAGGCGTGCGCGTTAAACCACTCTGCCATCTCTCCAACCGTTGGATGACAAGCACTTGGCGCAGTTGTCAGATTTGCCACGCGACTTTCTGATACTGCAATCTGGTACCGTGCCTGTGAAAGACAGGATTGCAGCGCCAAAAAACCGTTGGCTAAAGACGCCGTTTTCAAACCTGATGCGTTATGTGCCATCGGGCATTTATTTTGCAAGAATTCGAGTCCGGGGCAAGCTTATTCGCCGATCCCTCAAAACCAACGCGATATCCGTCGCCAAACTCAGGCTTGCAGAGATTGAAAAGATTGAGCGGCAGCGGATTGAAATCGAGGGAGCCGTCACCAGCGGCAATATGCGCTTTGGAGAGGCCCTGGCAATTTTCGGGACCGCCTGCTCAAAAATGGGTCGCTCAAACCACGCAGCAAGCAGTTTCGCCAGAAGCGGATTGCCGCCCTGCTCAACTCCTGGCCCGGACCAGAGCAAACCGAGGTTCGTAAAATCACCCAATCAATTGGCATGAGCAACATTACCCACCATGACCTCCGCCACCTCTTCGCCACCCGCCGTATTGAATCTGGTGTGGACATCCCCACCGTATCTCGCTGGCTCGGTCACAAAGATGGCGGCGCTCTCGCGATGAAAACCTACGGCCATCTGCGGATCAAACACACTCAAGCCATGGCGCAGAAGGTGAAGTTTTAAGAATTAAACGCCTCGGAGCAAGGCCTTCACACTCGCTTTATCTTTTTTGGAAAGCACACCTTCAAGCCGCTTTAGGAAAGTGGGTGGTCAAAAAACGCCCCAGCGTGACTGCAGTCGGTTTCTTTTACCCTGAAAAATTGCGCTCCAGAGTCACTCATACAAGTCATGTCACTCATATAAGTCACGTCACTCATACAAGTCACTAATGATTCGGGTTCGTCAAAAAAGAGTTTGCAAAAACCTGGAATCAGCGCAAAATTACCCACAGACTGCGGTGCTATGGTGGAAATCTGAAAAACACCGCATGTGTGCCGGGGCAGGCAGATGGATCTGCAATACATGGGAAGTGCGCCTGATGAATTCGGTTCTTATTGTTGACGATGATGGGGGGTTGCTCATCCTGCTTTCGTGCATTATCAGCGAGGCGGGATATGAGATTGCCGTTGCCGCCGATGGCGAGGCCGCCCTGAAGGAAATCGAGGCAAAGTCCCCTGATATTGTCCTGCTTGATTTGAAACTGTCTGGAATGAACGGTCTCGCCGTTTTGGAACAAATCAAGAAAACATCCACGGACAGCAATGTGATCATCCTCACCGGCCACGGCGAGATAAAGGACGCCGTGGAAGCCATGAAACTGGGGGCGTTTGATTTTCTCACCAAACCTTTCAAGAACGAGGAATTGCTGGCCGCCATCAAATGCGCCTGCGAAAACATCAATTTGTCCCATAACGATTCGCCAGACGACCGGACGGAATTGGCCAGGGTTATAGGCAACAGCCCGGCCATCCGGACGGTGTTGAAACTGGTTGGGCTGGTGGCGCCAACCACCATGACGGTTGTCCTTCAGGGCGAAAGCGGCGTCGGCAAGGAGGTCATCGCCCACCTGATTCACCAGCGCAGCCACAGGTGGGACAGGCCGCTGGTAGCCGTGGATTGCGCCACAATACCCGACGAGCTTACAGAAAGCATCCTCTTCGGTCATGAGAAGGGGGCTTTTACAGGCGCGGCCAATGCAAAGGAAGGCCTGTTTGAGCGCGCCGACGAAGGGACCATCTTTCTGGATGAAATTGTCAACAGCTCGGTGGCTGTGCAGATGAAAATGCTGCGCATTATCCAGGAAAAGAAGCTCAAGCATCTTGGCGGCAAGAAGGACATAGCGGTGGATGTGCGAGTCATCACCGCCAGCAACATCAACCTGGACGAGGCCGTCAAAGCCGGAAAGTTGCGCGCCGATCTTTTCCACAGGTTATGCGAATTTGTCATAGATATTCCCGCGCTGCGCGAACGGCGCGATGATATTCCTGTATTGGCGCATCATTTTCTTCAGGAAGCCAACCGGGAGCTGCAAAAGAATATCAGCGGATTTTCAACCGACGCTCTCAAGCTTTTGCTCGACGCGCCCTGGCCGGGCAATGTGCGCGAGCTGAAAAACGTGGTAAAAAGGGCGGCGCTTCTTGCGGAAGACGTCACAATTACGCGGGACGAAATCGCCATCAGTGAAGCGGGCCGGTTTCTTGTGCCGGTTTCTGCCGCCAGTCTGTCTGATCCGCCGGCCTCACTCAGTGGCAAGGTTGCCGTGGCGCAGGAGGAAGTCGAAAAGGAAGAACTGGTCAAAGCTTTGCTCTCCACCGACGGGAACAAGGCCAAGGCGGCAAGAATGCTGAAGGTTGACCGCGCAACGATCTACGCGAAGCTTAAAAAATACCACCTGCCGGAAGCGGTCGCGCCGTTGTCGGCACATGTGCCGGGAGAATCCAGCACATCTGGAGGCAATATCCAGCATTGCCATGCGCAGCCAACGAGTGATTCGCAGGGCGCTTGATCCCGTCGTAATAATTGCCACACCCCCCGCCAGGCTGGCGGAAAACCACCTGGTCGCTCATTGGCGCGCGCTTTTTTCAGAGTTGGCATCATTCCAGCTTAACGCCTTCCGCAGTTAGAGTCAGTAAAACAAAAGCAACAAAAGGAAAGGCAAAACATATGGTAGAAAAAGTTATCGGATCGTCAAGTTTGGTTGAAGTGATTGACCGGATTCTGGATAAGGGCGTCGTGGTTGACGCTTGGGTGCGCGTTTCGCTGGTCGGAATCGAAATTCTGGCGGTTGAAGCCCGCGTGGTTGTCGCGTCGGTTGAAACGTACCTCAAGTATGCCGAAGCGATTGGTCTGACCGCCACCGCCGCCGCTTGACGCGGGGCGCGGCAATTCTGTGAATTTCTGCCGGCTGATCCTTTGATAAAGCATCCCCCGCCAGAAAATTCCAGACCTTCCATTCAGTTTCAGCAAATGGCAACAGGCAGGATGATCGTGGCAAATGGCGCAATCAATACGATGATGAGAGACCAGTTGGTCTCCTACGAGCGGGACGCAAAAAGCGTCAGGCCGATATTTTCCGCCGCCACCCTGTTTCTTGACGCGGATGGCGCCGGGGAAACGGATAAAAAACAACTTCGTGAAACTCTCTCCCGCAACGGCAACCTGCGTAAAAAAGATTTTGAACGGATGATGACCGCCGTGGCCGGGCCCGGAAACAACCGGGCCAAGGAAATCCGGCTCTCCTTGCGTGATTTTCTTGTCAGTCAACAGGAAATGATTGGGCAGTTGGGCGGTTGCTTCTCCCAGATCCGCGCCTGCGTGGAAAGGGGCGATATTGAAAAAATCAAGCCGGTTTTTGCGCGCGCCAGGGAAATAATCGCGCAACAAGAACAGGCCAGGCGGGAGTTGGAAAGGGACCTGGCCACGCAGGAAAAGAAACACCAGGAGATTCTTGCGGGCATAAAATCACTCCTGCAAAAAGGGAGGGAATTACAGGTGCGCGATTTTAAGGAGATGCTGGCCGGGATGAAATGCCGGAGCACAAATCGCATGGAACAGAATGGGCTTCGCCGGGAGGCTGTGTCTCAAATGCTGGCCGGTTACAAAGAGCAGCGTTTGCAAAATGAGGAACAACGTCAAAAAACGAAAATAAAAGGAGAAGAACAATGAATATTGCCAATGGAATGAGAACTATGACGGAAAACATCACCGCCTCGCGCAACGCTCGCGTCAAAAGCTTGGGCAGTCTGGTCAGCGAAGTCAGCCAGTCACTGGCCGATGCGCGGAATATGGTCGGCCACAATGCCGCCGCCCGGAAGGCCATGAGCAAGGAACAAGGCGCCGAACTGGCGTGTTTTGCCGGAGATCTGGCCAGCCGTGTGAAATCCCAATTAAAGGGGTTTCGGAAGGAACTGGAACTGGCGGCCGGGGATCGCGCGATAAGCGCCAAAGAACTCAAAAGTCATCTGCGAGCGGAGGCGCGGGGTTTGAGAAACCGGGTTAAAAAGACGCTGTCCGATTACAGCCATGACCATGCTGCAATGAGCCAGGTCCAGCGGCACAATCTGCGCGGCTATGCCAATGGCATCGTCAAGGCGGTTGGCGATCTGACTGCCGCAAGCCGGGGCCTGATGAGCGGTTATCGGGAGGATATGCGCAAAGCGCGCAATATCTGGGGAAATATGACGCGCACCTCCGCCAAAGGCGGCGGCAAAAGGGCGGCGCTTCCCGTTATCCGGGCGAAAGAAGAATCCGGTTCAGCGAAGGAAGCGCCCCGCAAGATTCAGAAGCGGAAGAAAATGAAATAGCAGGCAGGGGGGTGTTTTTCACAGAGAAAAAGGCGATAAGATGGAAGACCCCATACACACCGTGCTTGAGTTGGCGCCGAAGGCCAGTTTTGTTGAAACACCGGAGGTGAAACAGACGGTCCAACGGGCGCTCAGTTATGTCAGAGCGGGTTACCCGGTGCATTTTCGCGGCCCGGCTGGAACCGGGAAAACAACGCTGGCCCTGCATGTGGCCGCCTGTCTGAAACGGCCGGTTGTGATGATCCATGGCGATGAGGAGTTCACCACCTCGGATCTGGTTGGCGGCGAGCATGGCTACCATTTTCGCAAGGTGGTGGATAACTTCATTTCGCGCGTCAAAAAAACCGAGGAGGACATGATGAAACGGTGGGTGGATAATCGTCTGACCGTGGCCTGCAAACTGGGGTTCACGCTTGTCTATGACGAATACACCCGCTCGCGCCCGGAGGCGAACAATATTCTTCTTTCCATTCTGCAGGACCGCATCATGGATATTCCACTTGGGGACGGAGATCAGGATCCGTATTTGAAGGTTCATCCGGATTTCACCGCCATTTTCACTTCAAACCCCGAGGAGTATGCCGGCGTGCATCGCAGCCAGGACGCCCTGCGCGACCGGATGATCACCATTGATCTCGATCATTATGATTATGACACGGAAGTTGCCATTATCCACGCCAAGGCAAAACTCCCGAAACACGATTGTGAGACCATTGTGCGCATTATGCGCCAACTGCGCGATTCGGGCAAATGCGAGTATGAGCCCACCATCCGCAGCGCCATGATGATCGCCAAGACATTGAAAGGCGATGCGCTCACCATCGCCCGCAGCAACGGCTTTTTTGCGAAGATCTGCCAGGACATTTTTGCCAGCCAGACCAGCCGCGTCGGGTCAAAAACCAACCAGAATATCGTCAGGGAATATGTCGCCGGACTGATTGAAAATGATCTTGAATCCGGCTTGCCCGCCAGCCGGGGCGGTTTGCGGGGAATTCGCTCCGGCCGCATTGGAGCGCGGACCGAAAAAGCCGGAACGCCGGCGCGGCATCCGGCCTGGGAGGTCAAGTGAATAAGACGCCGCGCATCCGTTCCCTTCGGGATGTCCAAGGGCTGAGCCAGGCCCGGAATTATTCCATTCCGAAACAACAGCGCTCAGTTCATCTTGATTTGTATGTGCTGGCCCGGGAAAAGGAAAGGCTTGAAAAGGAGCTTTCCCAAGTCCGGATGAGAAGCGGGTTGATAAAGAAAAGGCTGGCGCAAAGCAATAAGCGGATGAATGCCCTCTTGCGGGAAATCAGCCCGCTCCACCAGGAAACCGGGAACATGGGACACGACGAGGCGGCAAAGACCGCGGTAAAAAAGAAGCGGATCGAATATTAGAACGCGCCTTGCGCAAGCAACGCCGTTCCCGGCCTGATCGGGAATCCGGATATGGAAAACCCTTCCCGCTTTCACGGGAATGGCAGAGAAGAAACAGGAGAACGTTATCATGGACAAAAAAGAAAAACATAAAAAAGCGGCGGGCGGCGTTGACGTTGATTTCAACATCGGCGGCTTCAACGTTGGCGGCTTGTTCAAAGGGATGGAGCAACTGATTGATCTGGCCTCGGCCTTGGAGGATGGCGGCGGGGAATTGAAGAAAGAGGGTGAAGTGGACTTGGGCCATTTGCGCAAAGGCCTGAAGGCGGTTTACGGTTTTTCCGTGAAACACATGGCTGGCGGCCAGCCTGTTGTTCAACAGTTTGGAAACGTAAAGCAAACGCCCAAGGGGCCGAAAATCGAGGAGGAACGCGCTCCGATCAGCGACATGTTTGATGAAAAGGATGAAATCCGCGTCTGCGCGGAAATGCCCGGCCTCAATGAAGGCGACATAAAACTCGATTTAAAGGATGACATTTTGGAGATCGCCGCCCGGACCGGCGACCGGAAATATCGCAAGGAACTCCTGCTGCCTGTCAAGGCAAAGGCGGAACACATGACCTTTGCCTACCGCAACGGCATTTTGGAAGTGAAAATTAAGAAGGCGTGAAAGAAAATTTTGCCGTCCGTTGCGCCGGAGGCGCGAAGAAACACCGGTGAAAATGTTCTTATGCCACCAAACGGAATTGAGCATGAATAAAAAAAATCCCGCGCTGAGTTTGAAGGCCAAGGAAGCCCTGCCCAAGGATGCCGGCAGGGGCATTGCCCGCCTGGACCCGGACGAGATGAAAACTCTCGGGCTGGACGTCGGCGATATTATCACGATTGAAGGCAAGCGAAAAACGCCGGCGAAGGCAATGCCCTGTTATGCCGAGGAACGCGGCAAGCATATCATCCAGATGGACGGGCTTTGCCGCAAGAACGCGCAGATCGGCCTCGATGAGAAGGTTGGCGTTTGCAAAACAGATTCAAGTTCCGCCAGCAAGATCACCCTCAAACCGATGTCCCCGGCTGGCGGCGCCCAGCGCGAGAAAGACACGCAATACCTGGGTTCGCTCCTGGCGGGACTTCCCGTTGCCTCCGGAGATATCGTGCGCGCTTCACTTTTTGGCTCCAAGTATTGCGATTTTACAGTGATTGACACAAGACCCGAGGGCGTGGTTGTCATCACCGCGACAACTTCGATCCGGCTTGAATCCCAGGCCCCGGGCGAAACGAAATCGGACGGCATTGTTTACGAAGACATCGGCGGGCTTTCCTCCCAGATTCAGCGCATCCGCGAAATGATCGAGCTTCCGCTCAGGTTTCCCCAGGTTTTCGAAAGACTCGGGGTTGAAGCACCCAAAGGCGTCCTGCTTCATGGCCCCCCCGGAACCGGCAAAACCCTGATCGCCCGCGCCGTGGCCCATGAAACCGAAGCGTATTTCACCCATATTTCCGGTCCTGAAATCATGGGCAAATTCTATGGCGAGAGCGAGGGACGCCTGCGCGGCGTGTTTGAAGACGCCCAGAAACACGCCCCGGCGATTATTTTTATTGACGAAATCGACGCCATCGCCCCAAAACGCGAGGACATGGGCGGCGAAAAACAGGTTGAGCGCCGCGTTGTCGCCCAACTGCTCTCTTTGCTGGACGGACTGGAGTCGCGCGGGAATGTGGTGGTCATCGGCGCCACGAATATTCCCAACACCCTCGATCCGGCCCTGCGCCGTCCCGGCCGCTTCGATCGCGAAATTGTCGTCCCCATCCCTGACCGGCGCGGTCGGCACGAAATTCTGGAGATTCACAGCCGCGGCATGCCTTTGGCGAAGGATGTTGACCTTGACCGCGTGGCCGAGATAACGCACGGATTTGTCGGGGCCGATCTGCAGGCCCTGATGCGGGAAGCAGCCATGATTGCCCTGCGGACAATTCTGCCGCACATCGATTTTGAAATGGCCGACATTCCCTATGAAACATTGATGAAACTGGAAGTTACCATGGAACACATCCTGGATGCCATGAAGGAGATTGAGCCTTCGGCCATCCGCGAGGTTTTTGTGGAAGTGCCTGACGTTTCCTGGAACGATGTCGGCGGCCTGGAGTCAATGAAGCAGACTCTGAAAGAGGCGGTTGAATGGCCGTTGAAACACGCGGATATTTTTCTAAAAACCCATTCAACACCGCCCAAAGGCATTTTGCTGACCGGCGCGCCTGGCACAGGCAAGACATTGCTGGCCAAAGCCGTGGCGAAACAGTCGGGCGTCAATTTCATATCCGTCAAGGGGCCGGAACTGATTTCCCGCTACCTCGGTGAAAGCGAGCGCGCCATCCGGCAAGTTTTTAAAACCGCCAAACAGGCTTCGCCGACGATTCTGTTCTTTGATGAAATTGACAGCCTTCTCCCGCGACGCGGCTCAGCCGGCACGGACTCGCACGTTGCCGAACGGGTGGTAAGCCAGTTTTTAACCGAGATGGACGGAATCGAGGAATTGAAGGGCGTTGTGGTCCTGGCGGCCACCAATCGCCTGGATCTTATTGATCCCGCTCTCCTGCGTTGCGGGCGGTTCGATTTCGTCCTTGAAATGCCCCTGCCGGATGAAAAAACGCGCGAAGCCATTTTTCGCATCCACACCCGCGGCAAGCCTCTTGCAAGGGATGTCAACATGACTGAGCTGGCGTGTCTGACCGGAGGCAAAGCAGGTTCAGATATCGAGGGTTATTGCCGCAAGGCAACCTTGGCGGCCATTCGCGAGTTTTTGGAAAAAGGAGGGAGACCAGAGGGGCCGCAGATCGCCGGAAGGCATTTCAAACAGGTTTTGTCGGAGGCGGAAAAACGGCAGGCGATGGTTCCCGTGCAAGAAAAAACCGCGCTTATTAAGAAAGGGGCAACATGTCCAGTTTAAGTCATTACGTCTATTGCGTCATCCCTGCAACGGCGCAGCGCACTCTGGACCTCCAGGAAAAGATACTGGCACTGGAGAGAATCGGCACTGACATCAATACCATCTGTCATGAGGACATCGCCGCCATCGCAAGCCCGGCCAAACCGTGCGATCTGGCTAAAATGCGCAGGGACGATCTGGCTAAAATGCTTCTTGCGCATCAGAGAGTCATCGAACTGGTCATGGAATCCTCCATAGCCGTCATACCCTTTCGCCTTGGAACATACGCCGCGTCGGAAGCGGAAGTCGTTGAAATCATCTCAAAAGGATCTTGCTTGATTCGCCGGCTTTTCAGCGAAAACCGCGGCAAATTTGAAATGGATGTGGTCGTGACATGGGCGGACTTTGCCTCCGTTCTCAAGGAAGCCGGGGAGGAGGACGAAATCAAGAAATACAAGGAAGCCCTCGGCGGCGCTCCCAGGGGCGTCAGCGTTGATGACCAGATGAAGGTGGGCTTCCTGGTCAAACAGGCCCTGGATCGCAAACGTCTGGAAATCAGCCGTCAGATTGCGGAAAAACTGTCGGCGGCAAGTTGCGCGCAATGCGCGCACGAAAACATGGATGACCAGATGGTTATGAACCGCGCCTTTCTGGTGGAAGTTCCACACCGGCCGCAATTTGAGCGGGTCTTGGATGAACTTAACGTTCAGTTCACGGAGAAACTCAAGTTCCGCTGCGTGGGTCCCCTGGCACCCTACAGCTTCTACACCCTGGATCTCAAACGGATTCGCTGGCAGGACATTGACGGGGCGCGCCAGCTTCTGGGACTGGGCCATGTCGTGTCGCCGGAGGAGCTCGAAAAAGCCTTTCGACATTCTGCCAAAGCCAGGCATCCGGATCATTCCGGGCAGACCGCCGCGGCGGAACGCGATTTCGATGAACTGATCCGCGCACGGCAGATGGTGCTGGAATACGTTCAGGCCTGCGAGCAGACGGAACCGGCCGCCCGAATTGTTTTCAGCGAAGCAAATCTCCGGCAAAACTCCCTGCTGGTCAAAGTGAGAAATGGAAAGGATCATGGTTAAAAGCGGTCATTATATCTATTGTATCATTGGCGCGCGGCAGGAAAGGAATTGGCGCGCCATCGGCATTGACCGGACCGATGTGCTGACCGTCAGTTACGATGATCTGAGCATGGTGGTCAGCTCCCACCCCCTGACACGCGTCGTCGTCAGCCGCGAAAACATGATTGCCCATGAAAAAGTCATTGAGCGTGTCATGCAGGAATTCGACAGTGTTCTGCCGGTTCGTTTCGGCACCATCGCAGCCAATGCCGATGAAATAAGAAATTTGCTGGACCGCCGCCATCGGGAGTTCCTGAACCTGCTTCGCCATGTGGAGCACAGGATTGAGCTTGGCGTGAAAGGCCTGTGGAAAAACATGGCCGCCATTTACGACGAAATCGTGCGCGAAAACCCGGCCATTGAAAAAGCGAAAAGGGAAACAGCAAAACAGGATGGCATGAAAAATCTCCAGGGCCGGCGCAACGTGGGCATGATGGTTGAAAAGGCCTTGCTCGGGAAAAAGGAACAGGAGACGAAAAAAATCGCCGACCACTTCCGCAAAACGGTCGTGGACCTGAAATTCAACAAGACCAGCGGGGATGAAATGTTCACCAACGCGGCTTTTCTCGTGGACGGTGGCAGGGAAAAGGAATTCGACAACCTCATGGAACAGGTCTGCCAGCGCTGCCAGGAGCGGGCGATCTTCAGGTACGCAGGCCCGCTGCCGGTTTTCAATTTTGCCAATGTCGTCATCAACGCCGGGGAATGGGAGCACTGATATGGAATCGGAAACAAAAGAAAGCATCTACATCTATTGCATCTTTGGCTCCAGCCCGCCGCAAAGCTTCGGCGCGGCCGGCATCGGCGAACGCAAGGATGAGCTTTACAGCGTCTGCGCCGGCGGGCTTTGCGCCGTGGTCAGCCACAGCGCGATGCGGAAATTTAAAATATCGCGCGACAATCTGCTGGCCCATGAACGCGCCATTGAGGAAGTGATGAAAACCCGCGCCGTCCTCCCGGTCCGCTTCGCCACCGTGGCGGAAAACGAGGGGAAAGTGCGGAAAATCCTGCTCAAGGAAACAGAACGTTTCTCTTCCCTCCTCCGCACCATGGAGGGACGGAAGGAACTGGGATTGAAGGCGGTCTTTGATTCCGAAAAGATTTACGCGCAAATTGCCAGGCAGGAAGAAATAAAACGGAACAAGGCGCGCCTGTCATCTCTGCCGGCCGACAAGGTTTATTTCCAGAAAATGGAGCTGGGCCGCATGGTCGAAAAGGCATTGGAGCGCGCCCGGGATAAATGCCGCGCTGACATCCTGGCCGCGCTGGCGCCTCTGGCCATTGAGGTGAAAACCGCGAAACCCTACGGCGAGATGATGATTCTCAATGCCGCTTTCCTCGTCGAGCGCGCCCGTGAGGAGGAATTTGACCGCGCCGTTCGTGAATTGGATGAAAAGTCCGGCGCGCTGGTGACGTGGCATTACACGGGCACGGTGCCGCCGTTTAATTTCGTGAATATAGAAATCAGCGCGAAGGATTTATAATGTTTTTACTTGATGATATTTTGCTGGCGCCGGTCAAGGGGATTGTCTGGCTGGGAGAGAAAATTGACGGCGTGATCAAGACGGAGGAACAGGACGAAAACCGCCTCAAGGACACGCTGCTGGAGTTGCAGATGCGTCTGGAACTGGGTCAGATGAGCGGGGATGAATACCGGCGCCAGGAAACCGCTTTGCTGGACCGTCTGGAAGCGGTTCGCGCCAAAAAGGAGGAGGAATAAATTATGATAACAATCGAAGAAGCAGGCAGGCAGGCGGTTAAATTTGTCAGAAAAAGCCTCGGCCTCGCCGAGGCGCGGGTGATCAAAGCCGCCCACAGTGAATCCGGATGGAATGTCGAGGTCGAGGTCTATGAGGAAAGCTCCTTTATCAAGGCGCTTGGCCTGCCCACCCGCGTGCGCGACCGCAATGTTTATCTGGTCAGCTTGGATGATCAGTTGAGCGTCCAGTCGTATGAAAGGGAAGGGACAACAGCCTGAGAAGGAGTTGTGGCGACCGGCCTTTATCTTTATTGCCTTAGAGAGGCGATGGCAACACCGCCGGAAACAAGTCCCGCCGCCGGCAAGATAAAAGCGGTGGCGGTGGACGGCCACAGCCGCGTCTTCGTCCGCGTCTTTAAAGGCGTGGAGGCTGTTGTGAGCAGCCTGAGCCTGGATGATTTTGGAGAAATGCAAAAAAAGGCCCGGGAGGATGTCCATTGGATAAAGGAAAAGGCCCTGGCCCATGAAAGGGTTGTGGAGGAAGCAATGGACAAGCCGGCGCACAGTGCGGCGCCGGTAATTCCAGTCAAATTTGGCGTGATTCTCAACACCGATGAGCGCCTCGTGGATGCGCTCGACCAACAGGGCACGGCCATCAGGATCGCTTTCGACCGCATTCGTGGAAAACAGGAGTGGAGCCTCAAACTCTTTCTTAAGGATGCCCAAAAATTCAAGGACCAAGCAAGGGAACAGAACGACACAATGCGTCAGAAAAGCAAGGCACTCGCCGCTCTTCCCGCCGGCATGGCGTATTTCATGGAAGAGGAGCTTAATGAAGAGCTTGAACGCGAATGTTCCCGGAAGTTGGATGAGGAGGGTTTGCGAACATTCGAACAGTTCAAGCCTTTTGTCGCGGAGTCGGCGCAGGTCAAACTTCTCGACGGCAAATTGACCGGCCGGCGTGAACGCATGGTCCTCAATTCCGCCCATCTTGTGTCGAACATTCATTTGCCGCAGTTTGATCGGGCCGTTTCAGAAATGCGCGGGAAACTCGCGCCGCGGGGGTTTCTGCTTGAGCAGAGCGGCCCGTGGCCAGCCTATCACTTTACGGAGTTTGCCCATGATTGAAACTTGTGAAAAAAACGCGACGCTCGTTGAAACGCTCGACAAGGTGCTCGAAAAGGGCGCCGTGGTTAACGGGGAAGTAGCCATCAGCGTGGCCGACGTCGACCTGATATACATCGGTCTGCGGCTCATCCTGACCTCAATCTCCAAGGCTGAAGAACTTTCTGGAAAAAGCTGCTCCTTCCGCGACCGCCCCATGACCGGCGAGGATCAGGTCTGCCTGGAAAAGTTGGAGCTGGAAATTGCCCGGATTGAACATCGTCTTCCTTCAACCATCCAGCTTGATACCCCGCAAAAGGCGGAGGCAGGCATCGCCAAACTGGTGCTTACGCTGGTGGAATTGATCAGGCGCCTGCTTGAAAAAGAGGCCTGCCGCAGAATCCAGCGGGGAAGCCTGTCACTGGCTGAAATCCAGAAACTGGGACTGAGCCTCAAGGCCGTCAAAAGGAAAGTCCAGGAAATGCAGGCTCTTTTCGGCATAGCGGAGAACGACCTCAATATTGATTTGGGGCCCCTTGGAAAAACGCTCTGAGTTGGCTTGGTGAACGTATTATGGAACAGCAACAGATGCAGCACGCGGTCGCGGCCACCAATCTGGCCGACATTCTCGAGCGGGTGCTTGACAAGGGCATCGTCATCGCCGGCGATATCCGCATTCAAATCGCCGATATTGATTTATTGACCATCAAGATCCGCCTCATGGTCGCCTCAGTTGATAAGGCCAGGGAAATGGGCATCAACTGGTGGGAACAGGATCCTTTCCTTTCAAACAAGGCTCGCCAGACCCGGCTTGAAAAGGAAAATGCCGCGCTCAAGAAAAAAATCACCACCATGAAATCCGGCCGCGCCCCCGCTTCCCGGCAAAAATAAATGAAAAAGCTGTTTTATGTTCCCATCATTCACACCAGCGCCGATCTGGGGTCCCTGTCGCAAGCCGTCACCGAGCGCGGCATCAGCCAATTGGGGGAAAAAGCCTGGTCGGAACACGTCGCCACCGTCCATAAGTTTTGGGACTCCATCGCCAGCTATTGCGCGTCTCTGCCGGCGGGCGGAATGAAGATCTATCAGGACGGCCTCGTCGCGGATGGGGAAATGGGCGCAAAAATCGTCGCCGCCGGCGTGCAGTCCGGCAGTCGCAATTATCAAATCGTGGAAATGCTCAGGCAACGCGGAGCCGAAATCGTGAAGACGGAGGATTTGAACCTGGTTCTGGAGGAGCGCAATTCTCTGCTCGCCGCCGTTCAGGCGCGAACCTTCGGAGCCAAAATCATGGCTCTCTTCAAATACCGGTTCATCAAACGCAGGCTGCTGAACCGCCGCGACCGGTTTATTGCCCGCCGCATCGCCGAAACGCTTGCGGATGGCGCCACAGGCATTCTTTTTGTCGGCGCTTATCACCGCATCCGGCCCCAATTGCCGGAGGATATCAAGGTCATTGAAGTGAAGGACGCGCAAAAGGTGCGCGAATATCAGGCATTGCTCCATTTTCCCCGCTGGCGGAGCCGGCAATTTGCCTTGTTAAATCGTTACCTTGTCGATCCAATCCCGTTTTCGCCCGCTGCGGGGAACTCTGAATAACAAGCCGGTTATGCTTCCCACTTTTCTCAGAAACGAGGCTTTACGCCTTGTCTTCTTCGGCGGGAAAGGGGGCGTGGGAAAGACTACAACTGCTGCCGCCGCCGCCATGCTCCTGGCGGAGCGATATCCCGCAAAGAAAACCCTCCTCCTCTCAACGGACCCCGCCCATTCCCTGGGAGACAGCTTTGACAGGAAATTAAGCCATGAAGCAATCCTTTCCGACTCTCATAAGAACCTGTTTCTGCGCGAGTTCGACGCCTCCAAGGCGCTCGAGTCGTTCAAAAAGAGACATGGCCGCGAGATAAAACTCATTGCCGAAAGAGGCACTTATTTCGGAGACGAAGATATAAACCGCTTTTTTGATCTCTCTTTTCCGGGGATGGACGAAGTGATGGGAATTCTGGAGATAGTGGAATTGATGGACAAATATGATGCGGTGGCGATTGATACGGCGCCTGCCGGACACACCCTCTCCATGCTGAAGCTCCCCGCAATCCTCAGAAAGTGGCTTGGCCTATTTGCGCTTATGGGGGAGAAGCATCACCTGCTGGAGGAACACTTTGCGGGGCGCCGCTCCAATAATGAGGCCGACTTGTTTATTGAGACGATGAACAATAAACTGACACGATTTGGCAACCTGCTCTCTAACGCCCGTGAAACGGAGTTTGTGGTTGTTGCCAATCCGGAGGGCATGGTTTTGGATGAAACCGAACGCCTTTTGCATGCACTGTCTGCGCTCAAGATACCCGTCATGACGATTGTGGTAAACCGTGTGTACAAGGGAAGCGGATGCCCTTATTGCGAACGCCGGAGCGCCCGGCAAAAACCGTTTATCGAAAAACTCGCGCGGAAATCCTCCTGCGAAAGAGTGATGATTCCAGCCTTTCCATTTGAGGTCAAAGGGGTCGCAAGATTGAAGACGTTTGCCTCGGCTCTTATGGGGATTGGCAATACGGTGGCGGAGGCCGCTTCACAAAAGGTCGCGGCGCGCCCATTCAACGGGAGGTTGCCGGTTGAAGATGTGGATAAAGCCCGCTTTGTAATAATCGGCGGCAAGGGCGGCGTCGGCAAAACCACAACCTCCGCGGCAACCGCCCTCTTCCTTGCAGAAAGAAACAAGGGCAGAACCTACAAACTTTTTTCCATCGACCCAGCCCACTCTCTCGGAGACTGTTTTAAAAAACCGATCGGGGGCAAAGGCTCGCAGATACTGCCCAATCTCTCAGTGTGCGAACTCGATGCGGACAGACTCTATCTCACATTTCAGGCGGAATACCGATCTGCCATCGAAAATCTGTTCGATCAGTTTGCGGCGGGATCATCCCATGACCGCGGGATGGACTTGGGGTATGATCGGGAGCTTTTCAATGAATTATTCGAGATGGCCCCGCCGGGCTTGAATGAGCTGATGGCATTGCATCAAGTCATTTTGGAACTTGGAAAAACAGACTGTGTTATATTTGACACTGCCCCGACCGGCCACTTTGTGAGATTTTTGGAACTGCCGCCGCTCGCCCGGGAATGGCTCAAGGCCATTTTTCAGTTGCTGCTGAAGCACAAGATGATTGTGTGGCCGGCAAAGGCAGTCGAAAAACTGGTCAATCTCTCAAAAGATATTCGGTCTGTAATGGACATTATGACTGACCCTGAAAAGACAGCAGTCATGGTTGTTACCATACCAAAGGCGATGGGGTTTGCCGAAGCGCAGCGCCTTTTTGAATCGCTGGATGGATATAAAATCAAGTGTGATGATATCGTTATCAACATGGCGGCTCAAGCGGGGAACTGCGGCTTCTGCGCCGCGTGTGCGGCGGATGAAGCCATGTGGATGGAGAAGGCAAAAAAACTCTGCAAGAGCAGCGTCGTCATTCCATATCTTGCAGAGGAGACATGCGGGGTTGAAAACCTGCGTGAGTTTGGAAGGATGATTTGGAAGCAGGAGGCATTTTACCGCCCGGCATAAAAAGTGTTCCCTGCAAGGCACCCGGGTGCAGGCCATCACCCAAAGCCTCAGAATTGGCAAAGGTGAATGAACATAACCTTTTGGCTGCCTGCCCGCTGGCAAAGAAATGGCAAAAGATGGCGGAAGGATGGGATTCGAACCCGCGTTTCGAGATGACGAAGCTGGTTTCCGGGCATGTGATGTGATGGTGGCTCTCCCGGAGGATTGATCACAGGCGGCCCATTGAAGCCGGTCAGGCCACGTCAGAATTACGTATCGTGCTCAGGCTGGCTCTCAGGTTCTCTTCTGACCTTGTACCAGCTTCAACATCTCCCGATCCAGCTTGTGACCGTGCCAATTCTCATATTCAACATCGGCCCGGTCGCTGTCGATAATACCCATTGACCCCGTGAAATTCCACATTGCCCAGCCCCAACCCGCCGCCGTCCACAAATCCACGTAATCCCGCATCCAGGCGAGGACCAAACGGTGCGGCGTTCTGTTGTAAGCGCCAAATTCCCCCACCATCACGCCGACCCCTTGCATTTCCAATCGTTTCCAAGGGGCGATTTGACGAGATTGAAGCGTCTCCTTGTTCCAACGAACACCTCCCTCTTCCATCGGCCAGGCCGGCTCCGACCATCGGTCCGCCTCGTCTATCCAACTGGCCCGGTAATGCGAAACATGCATGGGCAAATACCCGCGTGTGGCCGCCGCTATTCCCAGCCCGATCAGCTCTGTCGGCGCGGTGTTGCCCCAGTCTCGCCCGTCACAGATGATCAATCGGCCCGGATCCCGCTGGCGAATGGCATCGCAAACGCTGCTGACCACGCGCCGGTAGGTTTGCGGTTCCAGTTTGGGTGGTTCATTGAACAAATCGAAACTGAGCTGGCGATTGGAAATCCCTTTGTAACGCTCCGCAAAATGCGCCCAGTGCGAACCGCAAACCCGCAACGCCTCATCGTCCGACCAGAGCGATTGTTCCTCAGGCGGTTTGGCCACCGTATAGCCAGGGGCGCGATGGAAATTCAGGCAGACATGGATGCCATGACGAGTTCCCAAGTCCACCGCGTGATCAATTTGCTTGAGAGTCGATTCAAGAAACCTGGTCCAATCGCCGTTCTCAATCCACATGCGATAATCCATGGGCAGGCGGACAAAATTGAAGCCCAGTTCCACCAGCCATTCGAAATCCCGCTCCTCAAAAGGATCATTTCGGCCGTTGAACTTGTTCAAGAGGTTGAATCCGCGCCACGGCGGCAGCTTGGAGGCCGAGGCTTCCGGTAATCCAGGCTTATCCGCGCCCGCCACCACCTCAGATGCCACCGCGCCCAAACCCGCCGCCGTCATGGTTTTGAGGAACTCTCGTCTGGAAGTAATCATGCCCCCATTTAACTCCCATAATGCCCGAAAATCCAAACCTAATCCGTTCGCAATGATCTAAGAAGTTATGCATGTCCGTGGGATGATTTGATGGAGAAAGGACAGCACCACAGCCAAGCTTTCTGCCCGGGCTTGTCCTGGTGAAGGAATGGCGGGTGTCGTCGGGCGCCCTGTTTAACGATGGGGACACCACCTCGGATCCAGCACTACTCGGCCATCCACCAGCAATAATTTCGTCTTCATCATAATGACTGAAATGGCAAATCATAAGTCGATTTCTTCTTCCGTGAAGGCCGGCCCAGTGCCGGGTTGGAACGGTCCGCTTTTTGTTCAGAGGTTATCTGCTTGAGCGCCATTTTACGCTTCACCAAGTCCGCCTGCCACCAAGTCGTTCCTTGCCGCACTGGGAAATCCCTTGGTTTCAGCTTGGGCCGAAGTGAAAAACGCCATTGTGAGAACGGGGAGAACCGATGGCCGATGCCGCCGGGTCTGCCGTCTCCATAAAAAAAGGCCGGACACCATTGCGGCGTCCGGCCCCCTAACAACCAAACTAACCAACCCTTGACCCCGGAATACAACTGAATGGGAAAACCAAAAACCTATTCAGCCATCCGTGGCCTATTTACAGTGCCTCATGCTTTGACCGAATGTTCAACCCCTTCTTTTAACAAATTTTGTAATCGGGATGACACCAGGAGTCAGCATTTCGCCATTGACTCCCTAGCCCCACCCGGCATAAAACTCTCCCATGAATATCAAAGATTTATCCACGAACCAAATCCAACGCATCATCGTCATCAAGAAAAAGATCGAGAAGCTGCAAATCCGTGTCCAGAGGCGGGTTGAGAAGCTGCAGGACAAGATCGATTCAATTGCGGGTGACGGTGCTGGCAGACGAGGACCAGGCAGACCAAAAGGTAAACGGAGAATGTCCGCTGCTGGTCGTCGCGCCATTGCTAAAGCGGCCAGAGCCAGATGGGCCAAATACCGAGGCAAAGGCGTGAAGAAATCGAAGCTGGCCAAAAAGAAGGATCGACGCAGCAGTCCAGCGGTCAGGGCCAAACTTGCGGCGGCCGCCAAAGCGAGATGGGCCAAGGCGAGGGCTGAGGGGAAGAGGACGCTGTAAAAGGCATGCGAGATTCAATCAATGAAGTGAACGGGGTGATACGGATTACGCCTTCGAAAAAATCAAACACCCTTGAACGTGCCTGGGTATTCTTGAATGTGTTATTACTTTACGTTATGACTTTGGATTCAGGAAAGCCAGGGAATGCATAAAACCACTGATTTCATTGCCTAAAATGTAAATGGCGGAAGGGGTGGGATTCGAAGCCAAGGGCTTGCGCTTCGTTGTGATGCGTGAATATGCGTAATAAGCCCGTAAATAAAGGCGATTGTGCGCATTGAGATTTTCGGAGAAGGAAGCCGTTGTGCGCAAAATAACGCTCTTAACCGCACCATGTTTGTCCCCAATTGTCCCCAAACTTTTGCGTTCGTGGTCGGGCCGAGGGGGGGCGGGGGGGGTATGGCTTCCGGCGGCCGGGCCGGGTTGGCGTGACTGGTTCAGGCGCCGAAAATTTTATTACAAAAGGGCAACTTTCGCGGCACGATGCTTACACTGCAACTGGAGCAGAAAGGTGACGTGGTGGAGCTGTTGCTGGCCCACGGGACGGCGATTGAAAGCCCGGACGGCATAAGATTTTCGCCTCTTATTTGCGCCGCCGTGGGCGTTCATCCTCACACGATCCGTTTGCTCCTGGCGCATCACGCGAACGTCAACGCGGCGGCCGATCTTCAACTCACACCTTTGATCGTTGCGGCCGGCTCCAGCAATGCCGAGTCGGTGCTCGTATTGCTTGCGCGAGCAAGGTATCCGTTAGTTGAGGTCAACTACAACAAAGGCCGTTTCGAGCCGCATGTCTTAAAGTGCAGAGCCAAGCCCAAAGAATATCTGCTCGACGACACTGCCGTGTCTGAATGCCTGACGGTTTACGGCTCAAAACACAAGAAGCCCGTGCTCACTCCGAAAACTCAATCGCTAGCTTCGGTGGCAGCTCTGAAGGAGAAAGTCATTTCCGTGCGGGCGAGGACTGTTACTGCCAACGAACCGATCTCACGGCTCAAGGATATCCCAGAGGTCGAAAACTGGGTCAATGAGGGGCAGCCATTGCACGAGCGAAAGGATACATGCCAATTTTGCGGGCAGATGTGAGAGCAGGCGCAGCGGCAAGAGCCAGCGCCAGCAACAGCTCGGGCGGAGGGAAGATGCGGGGTTCAGCGGTTGAATTGATTCGGATATGCGGATTTATTTTCATTGTTTCTTTGTTTCTTTCATGTTGCCAGCAGGTCTTCGGTTCTCCGATCGGTCTGCTGTGAGTTCCCATGTGTTGAGTTCTTTTTCAAGATTCTGTTTGACTGTAATTCTTTTCAAATTTCATGCCGCGCATTCCCCTGCGCGCGCTCCGACCGAAAAGTCCCGGTCGGCACCCAAATCGCGCCAGGCTGCGGGTTCAATGCCGGGAGCATGCAGATGAATCAAAGATTCGAGTTGTTCACGCGCGCTCGCAAGCCCCACCCGGCCGATGAAGGAGGAGAACGATTCATCCGTCCCGCGCCGGGCGCGATACATTCGCAGCACTTGTTCAACTGCCTGCGCCACGCGAAAAGCCGGGACTTCGATCGCCCGCGCGCCAAACGCTTCGCCGGAACTCGCGCCGCCCAGCAGCACGGCGTAGTGCGGCGCCGGCCGGCCGTTGATCTGCCTGGAAACACCAAAAAGCCCGATGTCCGCCGCGTGATGATGCCCGCATGAATTGGGGCAGCCTGAAATGCGAATGCGGAGGTTGCGCAGCGCCGTGTCGGCTGAAAGTTCCGTTGCGATTGCTGACGCAATGGTTTGGGCGGCAGACCGGGGATTGGTGATGGCCATGAGGCAGGCGGTCGTGCCGACGCAGCGGGTAATGTCCAACAATTCCCCGACACTGTCACCGGCGAGGTCTCCGGTGCGAAGAAACTCGTAAAGACCGGGCAGTGACTCCACGCGCACCCAGCGCAGCACCAGCTTCTGTTCGATGGACGTGCGAATCCCGCCGGCGAATCTCCGCGCCGCTTCGGCCAGCCGGCGAAGCTGGGCCGGCAATAAATCGCCCAGCGGGCAACGGACGAAAACAGCCGCAAAACCGTGCTGTTTCTGAAGCCGGACATTCGATTCACGCCAGGCTTGAAAGGCATCCGCCTGCCCGGCTGGAATCGTTTCATTTCCCATTGTGTCGTCCGGCGGCCGCCCTGGGACGAGTTGCGGCAATGCCACTGTGCCTGATTGCCATTCCACGTCGAACCGCGTCAGTTCCGCCAGCACCTCCGCTCGAAACTTTTCAATGCCCCAGTCGGCCAGCAGCCATTTCAACCGGGCGCGGGCGCGGTTCTCGCGATCGCCATGCCGATTGAAAACCCGCAGGATGGCTTCGAGCACAGGAAACAAGTCCTCGCGTTGAATAAATGGTTCCAGCACGAGCGCAGTCTTTGGCGACGCCCCAAGGCCTCCGCCAACCACAATCCCAAACCCTTCCTGGTCACCGCGGCGGAAGGCCCGGACGCCGATGTCAGAAACGAGCGTGCGGACGTGGTCGTGAGGGCAGCCTTCGAAAGAGATTTTGATTTTGCGTGGAAGCTGTTGAAAAGCGGTGTGTTCGCGCAAATAGCGGTCTGCCGCCAGCGCATACGGCGTGACGTCAAAGACCTCACCCGCGGCAACGCCCGATAGCGGACAGCACACGACACCCCGCACCACCGGACCGCCTGTCCGCAAAGTCGTCAGCCCCGCCGCCTCGGCCTGTTGCAAAAATGGAACGACCGACGCTGCCGCCACGCCGGCGATTTCGACTCCCTGCCGGGTGGTCAGGTGTGCGCCCGTCTCCCAGCGGGATTGTTCGGCCAGAGCGGCAATCGTTTCCAACTGTGCGGGCGTCAAAGTGCCGGCAGGGATGCGAATGCGGAGAATGTAGCGGCCTGGTTGCCCGCGCAGGCTGTAAACGCCATGCCACACGCGAACGCGCTTCGTATCGTCAGTCGCGCCCGTTTGCGCTTCCTGGCTCAACGCTTTGGCAAGCTCAGTGAAGTAGTGCCGGCTCATTCCAGTTTATCCTGAAACTTGTTTGCGCGCTTTTTCGGCCAGCGCGGTGCTGAGATAACGTTCGCCGGTGCTGCAGCCGATCGTCACGATCAACTTCCCTTTGTTTTCTGGACGTTTGGCCGCTTGCAACGCCGCCCATACGTTCGCGCCGGTGGAGATGCCAATACGGTCTTTGACGCTGCCCAAGGGGTTGAAGAACTTACCCTCCAATGCAATGGTCGCATCCAATACTGCGGGGGCCTGGTTGACTTTGATCAGCGGGGTGCGCCCCATTGTTCTCATGATGTTGGTATAAATAGGCATAAGTAAGTTTCTCAATGTGGCCTTTGTTTCGTTAATCTATGGAGGGTCCAAAGTGAAAGTGCCGCTTTGGTTGGTTCCAAGGAAGTAGCCTTGCGCGTTTGTCTGGCCTTGCAGGAGCACGCCGTTGATTTTGATCGTCTGTTTGGGGGCGGCCGGATTGGCGAAGCTGCCGCTTATCACGCCGGTTTTCTTGTGGATTGTCAATATCAATTTGTTGGTTTCAGTAGTCATGTTCGTTACATTCATCGTCACGTTCGTCACGGCCACATTCGTCCCAATCGTGTTGGTTACATTCATATTGGTCTGGGTTACTGTGTTGGTGGGGGTAATTTCCCCACCGGTTTTAAGTATGAGGGCGTTGGTAATGCCAAATGGCAGATTGCCTCCCTCCAAGGTCGCGGTCAGGCTGGCCGGCCATGTGGCGGCCAGGGCGTTGGTCGGAACGTAAAGACTTCCCGTGAGCGTCACTTCTTGATTGGTAAATCCTGAACGATACACCGCCATCCTGGCTGGATTAGTCGCGTTGATCCAGCTGAGCGATGGAGAAGAGGTGATGGACTGCCCGTTGACATACATCCAGCCCCACAACGATCCATTGCCGCCGTAAAGACTCACATACAACGGCCAGGATCCGTCTGTTGATAACGCGCTTGATTGGCTGATCGCCGTTCCATCCGCCAGGCTCCCGGCCAGCGTGATGTACCCGGCGGAGCCAACCTTCACCGTCCCGTAACCGGTGCCAAAAGGGCCAACGGCGGAATCATTTGTGCCGGGGATGACCAGTGTGTATTGTCCTTCAAATCCGAAGGCTTTGTCCGGGCCGCCAAACCCATCGTGGTTGCCGTTCAATTCGGCGGTGAACGCTCCGTCGCTGACTGTTCCGGTGACCGTTTGATCGAGAAAATTCAGATCCAGCGTCGTGGTGAGAGAAGGTTCGCCGTGAAGACGTTTTGAAATGATGCTCAACGTCCCGCCCAAGTTGAATCTCCCCGAAAACGGCACAGTCTCGCCGCTTAAATCAAGATTGCCGGAAACCCCTCCGCTGCCGGTCAGGTTGAATGAGAACGAGCCGGAGTTGGTCTGCTGCCGGAAGGAGTTTGTCGGGGCGAAAAGGCCCCTGTAGGTTCCCTGCGCATCCAAAAAAACATT
>Ga0326728_10004000_pt1 | contig 44412 bp, 39 predicted proteins | sample MB3enrmetagenome_FD_207602 | JGI IMG/M metagenome (GOLD analysis project Ga0326728, IMG submission 207602) | Lab enriched peat soil microbial communities from McLean, Ithaca, NY, United States - MB31MN | ecosystem: Environmental > Terrestrial > Soil > Wetlands > Peat | place: USA: New York...
GTGATGTTGGCCGTCAGAGTGGCCGGTTGGGCAAGGGTGTAATCGGCGTTGCTGGCCCCGGCCAAGGTCAGGCCGGTGACGATCACCGCAATGCCATTGCCCACACCCGCACTCGCAAAATTGGCAATGTAGCCGTTGGTGTTGAGAGTTAACGTGTCGCCATTGACGACGCCTGCGAGAACCACGGTGTTGGAACTCAGCGTGGCGGTCGTCGTGCCGCTATACACCTTGTTGTTGGCCGTGATGCCTGACGTGATGGTCACGGGAGCCGCCGTGATGTTGGCCGTCAGAGTGGCCGGTTGGGCAAGGGTGTAATCGGCGTTGCTGGCCCCGGCCAAGGTCAGGCCGGTGACGATCACCGCAATGCCGTTGCCCACACCCGCACTGGCAAAGTTTGCAGCGTAACCGTTGGTGTTGAGACTCAAAGTGTCCCCGTTGACAACGCCTGAGAGAACCACGGTGTTGGAACTCAGCGTGGCGGTCGTCGTGCCGCTATACACCTTGTTGTTGGCCGTGATGCCTGACGTGATGGTCACGGGAGCCGCCGTGATGTTGGCCGTCAGAGTGGCCGGTTGGGCAAGGGTGTAATCGGCGTTGCTGGCCCCGGCCAAGGTCAGGCCGGTGACGATCACCGCAATGCCATTGCCCACTCCCGCACTTGCAAAGTTGGCAACGTAACCGTTGGTGTTCAGGCTCAACGTGTCCCCAACGACGATTCCCGAGAGCGTGACGTTGTTGGAGCTAAGGGTAGTGGTCGTCGTGCGGTTATACACTTTGCTGTTGGCAGTGAGGCCTGAAACAACAGTCACTGGGGCCGGGTTGATGTTGGCTGTAAGACTCCCCGGTTGAGTCAGAGTGTAATTCCCGGCGCTGGCTCCACTCAATGTCAGTCCGCTCACGCTCACCCCAATGCCATTACCCACGCCGGCGCTCGCAAAACTGGCGACATAGCCATTGGTATTGAGATATACCGTATCGCCAGAGACAACGCCCGAAAACGCCACATTGTTGGAACTCAGCGTCGCGTTCGTGGTTCGGTCGTAGAATTTGCTGTTGGCTGTCAGGCCTGAAGCGATGGTCAATGGCGCGGGCGAAACGACCAGACTCACCATGTTGGTGGCGCTGTTGTAATCAACTGTGTCGGTCGGGGTGAAGATGACGGAAAGCGTATTGGTGCCTGCACTCAAGATGCTGCCATTTGTCGGCGTGTAGGCAAAGTTGCCAGCCACGTTTGCGGTCGCGTTCAACTGAGTGGAGCCGAGAGGTGTGCCATAAATGATTGGAGCGGGGTTGGTCCAAGTCACCGTCGTTAATCTCACGAATGTGCTTGCTTGGGCGCTGGCTGGCGCGGCTTGGGTGTTGCCTGCTCCGTCGTAAGCGACACTATAAAAACCGTAGTTTCCTCCGTACAATGCCGTGAACGTGACGCATGTGTTGGTCGTGCCGGCCCGCCACTCTGTCCACGGACCGCTATTCGTGGCGACGTAAATATTGTATCCAGCGATGCCCGGCCCAACATCTGTCCCCGACCAGCAAACAGTGAAATTGGCGTTGGTTTCAATGGCCGGCAAGCTGAGGACCGAACTTACGGGCGGGGTGCTGTCTATGGTGACCAGGGCCAAATCGTTTGTGTTAATCTGGTCGGTCGCGATGACGGCATTCTGATCAAACTGAATGTAGGCAACGTTGCTGATTTGCAAACCTGTGGGCAAATTCGGCTTTGGTCGAACGGTATATAAAACATGCCCGATGCCGCGACCCGTGCCGTCCTCAGGCGGCAGGAACCCGACTCCAGCCGGTGGAGGCAGTTGAGTCGCGGGATTGATGGAATAAAAATCCGCATAAACCTGCCCAGTGGCAAGTTGGATGCCCGCTGAAATTTGCACGGTAAAACTGACGCCATTGTATGACATCGGAATGTTGGTTTGGAAATACTGCTGATTTGGCGCAATGCGAATATACTGGTTGCCAAAGTCAATTTCCCCTAGCTGGAACGTGGTCCAATCCAGGTTGGTGGACAGCGGGTCGCTAATCTGGACGATTTGTGCCGGGGCGGTTGCATTGGTTTCGTTCTCAAAGAAAATTTCGTAGCCGAACAGATCAGCTTCGATAAGATAGTTTTGCATCCCAAAGCCGGTCGGCCCAGTGAGAGAATTAGGATCATGTGAATTGACAGGTGGAACAGTGTTGGAAGGCCCCGGCTGGGTTGGAGGAATTGGAGGACTGATAGGCGGCACACCCGGGCTGTTCTGACCGCCTCTGGGTGGACCACCAGGATCACAGCCTGAGCTCTGGGCATTGAGATTCGTGGCACTCATGCACAATAGCCAAAAGGCAATTCCCCACATAGAAAGCACCGTGGTGCTACGATTACCTATGAGTGTTGCTATGAAAACTCTCAATAACCTGCATTCAACAAATTTGTTTGCTTTTTGCTTTGGCATAAATATTACTCTCCGAGGTGGGGGAAGTGGAGAACTTCAGGAAGATGACAAGGATGATTACGACTTTCATTTGGGTAATTGCTAAAAGCCTGGCGCGATTGACGCTGCAATTAAGTGCGGATTGAGGATGAATAATAGTGCTTGGCCAACCCGCATTTGTTCCACTTACGTTTGTTAGATTGCAAAGCGGATCATAGCTATCAATTGCATTTTGAGCAGATCCCACAAGTAGAGGCGACATTACAAACGCAAGTGACAGTAAGTCGACTGTTGCTACCGTTTTCATATCGTTTTCATATGTAGTTGCAGTTATTAATTTTCTGATATTCCAACTCATATATGAGGTGCATATGGGATGTCATTCTTGCACTACGGGACTTCCCCTGCCGGGCGGGTTTCCTCTGTTATTCCATGCGTTATCACCCTGATTCCAAAAGTTCACAATTTGCTGAATGTATTGATTCGCCGCCTGCATAGCACTTGAAAAGTCACCTAATACACCCGTCCACTCGTTCCCGAGCCAACTATCTACGTTACCTTGCAGAAAACCATTCGCAGCATCCGTAATAGCCGGACCATTATTGGGATTAGGGTTATTTGAGTTGTTGGGATTGTCGGGCGTGTCACAAAGCCCATATGGGTCTGTGTATCGGACGGGATTGTTGCGAGCGTAAGCGTAAACATTAATTCCCCCGGCTATTCCAATGGGGTCCGTTGAGGAAAACCGCCCTAAGGACGGGTCATAAAAACGCTTTCGCATAAAATCCAAATCACCTTCCTCCGTAACACCTAACCCTCCAGCGAACCCAAGCAATGGTTTTGTCCCATTTCTTCCTAGAATCTGTTGTCCGAATGGTTGAAAAGCCTGCGATGCGTTTAACGAACCGTTAGCAGCCGTGAAATCACTGACGTTGCCCATGGCATCGAAAGTCAGGAATGTTTGGGTTGCAGCATCAAGTGTTGCGACCGTCCCGAAGCCGTCAAATTGTCGCTCAATTAATGTTCCGGAACTGTTGTAAATGCCGGCTACATTTCCCAAACCAAAAGGATCGTAAATTTGAATGTTCTGAACACCGTTTCGCCAAACGATTTCCGGAAATCCCAAAGCATCATATTGAATTTGCCGCTGGCCGTTGGTCGAGCCGGATCCAATCACGCGATCTTCAAAATCATTCGTTATGGCCAGCAGAATAGTCGCGCCGGCAACTTTTTGCGTGAGCGAGCCATCCGTGTCGTAATTCAATGTTGTGGATCCCGCTTGCAAGTATTGGTTCAGGTTGTTGACGTTAAATCCGGTCGTCACACCATTCTCAACTGCTTGAACTCGGTTGCCGAGAGCGTCGTAGGTATAATTCAAGTTCTGATTTGGCACATTCGTGCTCGTCGAGGCAAGAACCGCAGAAGTCAATCGACCAAGGTCATCATATTGGTAAGTCCACTGGCCGTAAGCTGTGTTCATGGACGTGCGGCGACCGCGGCTGTCGTAGCCGTAGTTGAAATATGAGATTGTGTTGCCTCCCGGCCCGGCGTTAGTCAGAGCTACAAGCTGGCTGACAGAATCGTAGAAATAGGTCGAATATACGCCGTTGCCCAAGGTTTTGAGCGAGAGCCGGCCCGCCGCGTCGTAGGTGTATTGGACTAATGTGCTATTGGTAGTCGTAAGGCTCTGCAAGCGACCAACGGAGTCATACCAATAGTTGATTTGGTAGCCCAATTGATCCGTCATGCTTTCGCGGCGTCCACAAATACAATAGGTAAATTGCAACCACTGACCGCCCGGGTAGGTAATGCGCTGGAGGCGGTCGTTCCCGTCATAGGTCATGGTAATGGCCCCGACCGAATTGCTGGCCAGAATCAGATTGCCGCGCGAATCGTAATTGTAAATCGCCTTTGAGCCATCCGGGTCATTTTTGGCCGTAAGCTGGCCAGCACTGTTAAATTGATAGCTAATCGCGTTACCTCGCCGATTTGTCCATGTGACAGGATCACCGTAGGCGTCGTAAGCAAGGCGCTCCACCGAATTGTCCGCGTAGGTAATGGCAGCGAGATTGGCTTTTGTGTCATAGGCATAGGCGGTGCGATTGCCATTAGCATCAGTGAGCTGGGCAAGCTGGTTGAATGTGCCAGTATAGGCGAGTTGTGTCTGATTCCCAAGAGGGTCGTTATATCTGACAAGGTTGCCCATGTTGTCGTAAGTGAAGGCTGACAACCCTCCGGCAGGATCTGTAAAGCTGACGAGATTGTAATTGGCGTCGTAAGCCAATTGTTCCGTATTGGTTTGAGCATTGACAACTTTCGCCAGCAACCCGTTGTTATCCAGAGACAATGTTGTGGTGTTGCTGTAGGCATCGGTAATGCTGACATTGCCGCCAGAGTAGCCAAAAGTGATCGCCTCTGCTCCCCCATCGCGACCGATTGAGGCAACGCGCCCATTTTGATCGTAACTAGAATATTGATGCGTTCCGCTGGGATAAGTGATTTGAGTGAGCGCATGTTCCTTAGTCGCGCCATTGCCGATGCTGTAGGCATAACCAATTTGAGAGCCATCGAAATGCGCAGCGTTGGGGAGATGCCCTGCCGCATCGAAGCTGAAAGTGGTGGTACGCCCGACCGGGTCGGTCACGGTTTGGATCAGATTGCCAGTGTAGGTGAATTGCAGGCTTTGGCCGCTGGAATGTGTAAGGCTCATGAGCAGATTGCCCGACCAGGTGGCAGTGACGGTGTTGCCATTGGGGTCCTGCATGTAGTTCAATTTGCCATCCGCGCGGAATGCCGTAACTAAGCCATGTTCTTCCTGAAGGGTGAATGCGCCATTGCCGAGACTCGTCAGCACGCCATAATCCCCAGCCTGATCGAAATATCCGCCCCGGCTGTCTGGTTGAAAAATCCTCCTAAAACCACCCGGACCGGTGACGGTCACGGTGCCGTCGCTGCCAACGCTCAAGTTGTAGTCCCAATTATGGGACCAGCCATAGCCCAAAGCGCTTTGGGCATAGCGCTGGCTTATCTTTTGGGGGAACACTCGGCTAAATCTCAAGGCCAGTCTTGGCGTCGGAACATAGGCGTCGGATGCAGACGCCAGATTCTGGATGATATTCAAGGCATTCGCCTTGGCGAACTCAAATGTCAGCAAAGCGCTGACGTCTGACACATTCTCTCCAAGGCGATACAAATAACCGCTATCGTTATCAAGCATCTGTACGTATTGTCCCCAGGTGGCGATTGGTTGGTTGGTAAAATTGGTCCACAAAACAGCCCAAACATTGTTGCTGATGCTCGCAGGCTGCATTTGCGCTTCGAGCGAACTCCAGTTGACAGGCGTCGTGTTTGTCACCTCAAGAATTCCCAAGTTGAATTGAATCGGATCGTAATTAAAGTCCCATGGTTGCTGCCAACCTGCGTAGTAGATTGGCACCACCTCTGATTCACCTGGCTGAAGCAGCCCAGGTATCTTCCCACTCGCTAGAAATTGAACTGTATTGGCAAAGCCTTGCGGGATTGCAGTCGTCCAGTATCCCAATCCCTGTAGGGAGGCGTTGAGGGTCAACAGGGCTGCGCTCCGGCCTGTTGGGAAGCTGGGGCTGACCTGTGTTGCGGAGACGGTCAAAAGCGGAGCGGTCATGGCAACTTGGCCTGTGTTGGCGTATTGCACATAAAGCGTGGATGGAATGTGGTAACCAATGGGGTTGGGGACGTTCAGGCTTGTTACCAAAGCGGCGGCCCCTCCTCCCGTCACCGTAAATGGAATTGCCGCGGTGTTTGTGGCACTGGTCACTTGCAACGAGTACGTGCTCGCGGGAATGATTGTCAGGTTGAACTGTGCTTGAATTTGACTGGCTGAAATGACGGCCACGCTGCTGGCAGGATACACATTGGCCCCATTAATCAGGGCAACACTCGCATTCGGCGCGAATCCGCCGCCAGTTATGGTGATAGTGGCAGGCGCTGAGTTACCAATGCTGGCAGGATTGCAGTTTGCCACAATTACGGGGGCAGACGTGACCGTAATGGTGTAATTGGCGGATGTCGGGATGTAATTGCCATAAACGAGAATATACCATGTTCCCGGGTATGTGCTTCCAGTAAGGATTGTCTGGTTAGCAGTGCCAGGCACCGTGGAACTGTAATCGAAAATGCCCAGAGTAGGAGGTGCGCCAAACTTGGCGTATATTGCCGCAGAATTGCCGGCTATTGGAGAAGTCAACGTGATCAGCAACGGCTGGTTTAGCGGCACATTAAGTTGGAAAAGTTGAGCCTGCCCGCTTCCGGCAAAATTCCCCGTAAATGAGGACCCAACCGTGAGGTTCGTTTGTGGTGTGGATACCAAATCAAAGGCATAAGCAATTCCATACGCTCCGCCAGTTCCATGCGCCGTGAGCGTATAATTGCCGGAGGTGGGAAGCGTAACCAAACTTGAACTCGCAACCAAGTTGCTGAATCCGTTCCAACTATTTGGCCCCTTCAGATCGAACGCGACGCCTGGCGCAGCGAGGTTCACCAGATCGAAGCTCACCTGTTGATTCGCGCTGGCAGCAAAGTCCCATTGATCCACGCTGTAGGGGGTGGTGATTTGACCATTGGCCACTTGGTTGAGAACCAGGGACAAAACATTTGGCGTGACGTTCCACACTGTTACGAGAAAATTTCCAGTGCTGGCGGGTTGATTTGCGGGAGCATGTACGCGAACCTGATAAGTTCCATCGACGGGAAGTTGAACGCTTATTAGCGCCACTGTAGCACCGGCAACGGAATTGCTGGCTTGGGCGAGAAGATTGGTGGACGGGTCAAGCAATTGCACCTGGGCGTAATTGATTTGCGGGGACAAGACATTGCCGCTACCGGTGTCAACTGTGACCGTAACAAATTGGCCGCCGCGGCCAAAGAATGTAAATTCATCCAAGGCACCGGCATTGGTGATTGAACCGGGCGTATTCACATTAAGCGTTAGCGGACCGCCACTATCGGGAACCTGTGAAACAGTTCCACCCGAAATCGTCCCGCCTATTTGCGTCAGCCTTGTATAAACATGCAGCCCGTTGAGGTTAAGTGTGCTTCCCGACGGCACGATGAGCGAATTGGCGTATAAACATTCCGGGGTGACGTCGGAAGAATTTGTATATTGGTCAACCAATTTAATCGTGACGCCGCTTTGCAGGGAGATGGAGTTGTAAGCGAAATTATTCACATAACCAGCGGCGACATTTCCCAAGTCTTGGCTCATGGCTTCCAAGGAATCTGTTCCCGAGGTGAAAACCAGATTTCCTTGTGGACTATATTGGCTGGAGTTGTGTGTATTGCCTAATAGACTACCACCTAAATTTAATGTTCCGCCAAGTTGGCTGTTAATGAATCCGGGATCGCTAATGCTAACGCCTGAATTCAAAGTCAGTGTCGTGCCAGAGGACACTTTCATGGAGCCGGAATCAGTGAATAACTGTCCGGTCAGATAAATCGTCCCGCCGTTGACATCGCAGGAGATGGTTCCCAGGTTGAGGACGGCCACGTTGGCCGGGCCGCCCCACCACAGCCCCGACCCCGACCCAATAAACCCGTTCTGCCCCCGCACCGTGATCCCCGGCCCAATCGTCAGGGTCGTGCCGGCATTGACCAGCCGCAGAATGTTGTAATAACCAAAATAGCCGTAAGTATAGTCGCCCAACACCACTGTCCCGTTGCCGCCCAATGTCTGGCTCCCCGCAAAACCAATCCCGCCCCAGTTGCCGTTAGTCGGGTTGCCCACATAGCACGTCCCGTTCAACGCCAGCCCGTTGGTCGCTGTCAGGTTCGCCGGGCTGTAGGACGCCACGTCCAGCACCCCGTTGACCGTCACCCCGTCCAAAGTCCCGCTCTGCACCACCAGGGAATATCCGTTGGTCGCCACCACGGTTGCATCTCGCAAGGTGCCACCAGAAAGAGTGAACGTGTTGCTCGCCTGGAAGGTGTTGGAAACTGTGAGCGTCCCGCCAGAAAGGACAAACGCTTGCTGACTTTGGACGCTCTGCACCGTGTGCGTCCCGGTCGAATGTGTGACCGTGATGCTCGCCCCGACCCCGATCACCACATTATCATTCGTCCCCGGCAGCACGCCTGTATTCCAGTGCGCCGTATTTGTCCAATCGCCGCTCCCACCAACCCATGCAACCGTCCCGGCAGCGACGCGAATTGGGCAGCACATTGCGCAAAGGGCAAGCCCTGCCACTGAGAATCTGAGGAGACATTGTTTCATAATCACTTTGGGTGAAATTAAGATCTTTGTACGGTCGCGGCGGACGATTTGGAATGATAAAAAAACAAAAAACCGTGGCGAAACGTAATTGCTTTTCGTCGAACGCACGCATTGCGCCAGAACGCGTTCATGTTTGGTGCCCGTTAGGTCTCTTATCGCATGCTGAGTTTTTCGGACGGAGTAATGAGCGAACAAACGGCCTCCTGCAAGAGAAATCGGCAGTGCTGTCGTCAAGGCCAACCGATTTCGGTGCAGAGAATCTGACAATAAAGTCACGCTGAGTGCGTTGTCCAGAAGCCGGTGCCGAGGGACGTCGCGTTCCTGCGGCATCGAACAACGATGGACGCATAAACTTCATTCTCGCTTTCATTTCAAGTTCTGATTAGAGAAATGGGGCGCCGAGGTTACGTGCCATTGTGTTGGCCGGGATGCGCGCCGATGGCCCCATGGCTGGCCGGGGACGGACGGCATCACCGCAAACCACGCTTGCGCATCGCTCGGTGTGACAAGTTCTCGATAATGGCGGTGAACCACGACGGCAGAGTTTCCAAGCTCCCCGGCCACGCGCCCAGCGTCTCCGATCTGCGCAAAGCGATAGCTGGCGTACGAGTGGCGCAACGCGTTGTGCTTCCATTTCATCCCCGCGACCGTGGCGGTCTGCCTTTGTGCTCGGGTGATCGTGGCGGAGTTCCCCGGCCACGCCATGCCTTGCCGACCAGCGTATGGCGCCAGCCAAGCGGCCAGGGTGTCGCATATCGGCACGATCCGGCGGCCTATTTTAGTTTTTGAAACCATATACACGCTTGGCGGCGGCACATAACTTGCTTCATCCTGAATAATCCAACGCGACATGGTTTCAAAAACCAAGAGCCGGCAATATTTGCCGCGTTTTGTCTGCGCTTTGCGGCAGAACAAGGACGGTGGAGCAGAGGGAGTCGAACCCATGAAACTTCTTCTTAATTCTGCATTGTGCGTTGTGCATTCTGCATTTCTTGCGCTGGCGGCCAAACCGGCCGGCCGGATCGTCCTGCATTTCCTGTGCGCGTTCCGCTCCCATCAATGGGCCTGGCACGTCGCTGGCATCGCGCGTGAATTCCTGAAAGGCAAATAGCTTATGCCCTACGAACATCGCTTCAGTGCCACCAGACGGCGGCCAAAGGATTTCCGCCATGATCCCGCCTGTCACAGCATTTGTGTCCACGGCGGGACTTGCTCCGCCGGGACTTTCTTTCACTTGGCCGGCGCCAATCGTTTTATGTTGACGCTGCCATGCTCCAACAAAGCCGGCGAGGAGATCAACATTGAGGGCCAATGGAAGTGGCCTGTTCAACCAACCTTCCAAAAGGCGGTTGAATTCGCCGTGCAGATAAGGAACCAGCATCCTGCCTTGAAGGGATGCCCCATTGTGGCCTGCACTGATCTTCACCAGGACACGACCTTCAGCGGCGAATACAAAATGCAGCGAGTCTTGCCATGATTTCTGATTTATGAGCGAGCCATTTGTCCCATCGGGCCAGACCGAAAAGACGCCCTACGGCGTCAACGAGATCGGCCGGCCACAGCGTTCTGAGGGCGGCGGCTATGAGCGGATTGACCGCTGGACCGCCGACAGCGACGGCCATGTCGAATTGGAGCGGCGCTTTGCCAATGGCCCGGACGATTTGAGTCCAATGGCGCGGCTGGAATATGCGGGCAAGGGAAATTGCCATTACTATCCGAAATGCGAATGTTGCTTGCTGGGCTTCAGCCACACGCTGGCCGCGCATAATGCGCGGACGGACCATGAACGCACTCCATGGAATTGATTTTTATGAATTACATCCACGAGCTGGAGCGTGAAAACGCCGCGCTGAAGGCCAGACTGAAATCAAAGGACGATGCCGCTATTGCCTTCATGGTCTTCCTGCGGTCGCCGAAATTTGTCGGCGAGAAAAAGGGGGAGCGCAAGGATTGGATTTGCACGACAGACGTTATCCGCTGGCTGATTGACATGAACACGGCCTCCATAGCCGCCGAGGAGGAGTCGGCGGCGACCTGGAAACCGCGCGTTGGGGAGGCCGCATGAAGGATTTACTGTCACACCTGGCGACGCATCCATTCGGAAGAATCGCTCTGCCTATCCTCTGCGCGCTGCGATCCCATCTTTGGCTTTGGCATGGGCGTGGCATTGTCCGGGAACTGTCTCTCTTGCTTAAATTCGTTAAACCGGCTGCTTTTCTCAATTTCGCTGTTCCGTAACTCCGGTCGGCCTGGCCGGCGGACCAGGCGCAATCCCCATCCCGAAAGGAACCATGCAAGCCACCATCAAAGACGGCAACCTGATCATCGCGATCCCGCTTCAAACCCCTACCCCAAGCAAATCCAGCGGCAAAACGCTGGTCGTCGCCACCACGCACGGCAATTGCAAGACGGACGTGCAGGTGAACGGCAAGCCGGTCACCATCGGCCTCAACGCCTACATTGCTGCCAACTAATCCGGTGGGGCGGCGCTGCGTCGCCGCCCTCGCATCCACGCGGCGCGTTCCCATTTCGGGGCGCGCCGCTTTCTTTTGATGAGAACAATTTCCCCTGAGCAAAAAGCGGCCAAGACGGCCAGGCGCGAGAGATTCCGTGCGCTGGTCAAGCAAGTGGCCGCGATGTCGGATGAAGAGCGGGCGCAGCTTATTGCGCGCGCCGGCGCTGTTGTAACGTGTGAAGGCCGCACGCTTTCCCCAGTCAACACCTCGTTGCTACTGATGCAAATGCCCAATGCCAGCATGGTGGGCGGATTCCGCCAATGGCTCAAGGCCGGCCGCTGTGTCAACAAAGGCCAGCATGGGGCCATGATCTGGGTGCCAACCCGAATGCAGAATGCAAAATGCAAAATGCAGAATGAAGAAGAAGGGCCAGCGCCTGAAGAGGAGGCCCAGGAAGCGGAGCAAAGCCGTTCCACCCATTTTATCATCGGCACCGTTTTTGACATCAGCCAAACGACGGAGAAGCCGGTCGAGCACCCCATCCAGGACGACTCGACTGAGCTCGCCGAAGTCAATCCCGAAATCGCCATTGATATGAGATTCGATCCCACTAATCCCAGTAAGGTCCCGGCCTTTGTGCCAACGGTCGTCAAGCCGCGCAAGCGCGGCCAGCAGGTGATCCCGAAGGCGCCCGTCATCGAGCCGGTGGTCAAACCTATTGATCTCAACGCCGTTGTCTTCGAGCCGGCGGCCGTGGCTAATATCATTTGCCTGCCAGCGCCGGAGGTTCCCGAGGAGCGGCGGCTGGCTGTCAATTCGTCAACACGCGCCACCGGCCCGGCCTGGCGTCGTTTCTCTTCCTGATGATTTATGCCAAAATTCGTCTGTTCCTACGCCCATGACCTTGCCTGCTTTGCGGACTTCATTGTCGAGGCCAGGAGTGAGCTGGCCGCCAAACGCATCATCAGCAAAGCCCTTCGTGAAGGTAAATTCGAGGGAGTGGAGGCAACCCTTTGCTGGGAAAACGGCGTCACCAATGAGCGCGTTTTCGTGCAAGGCGTGGCGCTGTCCTTTTCACCAACTACCACACTCGATGAACTGATCGCCGAGTGCCAGGCCAAAAAACCATGAGAAAGCAATTCTTCCGCTGGGCCACCATCGAGCGCGCCGTCAGGGAATATCAGGCCCACCTGAAAACCGACGGCATTTGGTGTGGCATTTGCCTGCAAGCACTGGCCCGGTGCGGGCCGCGGTCGCAATGGCAAAGGCCGGGGATTTTACCGGATTATTTGGAGGCGCGCCATCGCGGACCAATCTTATGACTGAACAAACTTCCCTTCCCGGCCTGGACACCATCGTCAAGCCATTCAGATTCCCGGCCACGCCCCCCGAATACAAGATCACGGTGCTGCGCGAGTGTCCGACGCCGGACAACCAGGCAATTGAATCACTCAAGCGGATTGAGCCGCCCCCGCCCGTTCGCAGGTTGAAGATTGAGGCAACCGGGGACTTCTGGAAGGGTCTCACCAAACCAAAAATCCGCCTCATGGGACGCTGGCTTGAGCGGGCGGGATTCAGGCCGGGCCATCTCGTTCATGTCACATGCGTCGCTGCTGGAGTCATTGAATTGCGCTCCCCCGTCACTCTTGACCCCAGCAGCGGGGAAGTGGCCTCGCTGCTCACCCGGTAATTTATGAACTCCGCCCCATTGAACCTTCCACTTTACTACGCGGAAATTTCCGTGGAGCAATCCCCCTTCCCATTCGCCAACAAGGGGTATGCGAATAGCGAGGAAATGGCATACCGGAAAGCCGAGTATCAAGCCCGCCGTTGCGGACTCAAACCCGCCCGACGGCTGCTTTGTAATCTTATTGAACCGCTGCGAAAGGAGCCTGTATGAACATGACTGAAATCTTTGGAGAGCCAATCTCCATCTACACCCGGCGCCAGGCCATCGAGGACGGCGTTCTGGTGGACCTGATGCAGCCGGAAACGCTTCCTCTGGTCCGCGAGGCCGGCTTCAAATTTCCCGTCGCCATGACCAGTGGCGCGTGGAAGGCGGCCATCGGCCCCATCGGCGGGAAACCGCCGGACGGTCAGGACCTCAAAGGCCGCCTCTGGGATGTCCTCTGGATGCTCAAAATCGCCATCCGCGCCATCCGCCCGCTCGCCACCACCAGAATTGATTTCCAAGTCCGCGTCAGCGGGCGGCTGGTTCCGCTCTATTCCGTATGCGGCCCGGGTGACGATGCCGAGCCGGTCATTACCATCATGCTGCCCGGAGAGGATTGATTATGAAAACCCAAGACACTGGCGGATTTGCCACGGATGCGGTGACCGCCGTCGTTTATGGCCGGGTCAGCACTAATAAGCAGGCCGATTCGCTTGATTTGCAGGAAAAAAGGGCCGTCGAATACGTGGACCATCTCAATTCCGCATCAGCCGGAGTTTTCCTGGATGAGGATGAGTCGGGAAGCGTGCCTTTCTTCAACCGGCCGACGGCGCAGCGATTATTCGCCACGGTGCAGGCCAATCCCAATATCAAACATTTCGTCGTCGGCTGCGTGGACCGCCTGGGCCGCAATGCGCGCGATCTCCACAATGCCAAGTACGCCATCGAACAGGCCGGTTTGTCGTTGCACATTTTGGACAACGGCTTCGGCAAGGCGCTGCACAGCGACGATCCGATGGATCAATTTCAGTTCAGCCTCTGGGCCGCCCTGGCCAACATGGAGCTTTTAACCATCAAAAAACGCATTCAAACGCGGGTGGATGAAAATTTCGATAATCGCCGTCTCATCGGCACGGTGCCGTACGGCCACGACAAAGTCCAAGACGGCACCCATTTCGACCGGGCGACCGCAAAGGAAAAGCCCAGTTACATGCTGGTGCCCAATCCGGCCGAGCAGGCGGTGATCCTCCGCATGGAACGGCAGGAGGCGGCCGGATGCTCAGATTACGAGATCGCCACCCAGCTCAACACCGACGGCATTCCGACGAAGATACCGGCCGGGACAAGGATTTGCGTTCGCCGTCCCAATCCCAGGGCCGGCTTCCCGGGCAAATGGGGTCTTTCCTCCGGCAAATGGCAGGCGAGCCAGGTGCGGAAGATACTGGACAGTCGCCACACTGCGCGTTTCCTGGCCGAAAAGTCGCTGCAAAACGCAGCCTGAATTCCAGCCCTGATTTCTGCGTTCTGTATTCTGCATTCTGCATTTCAACAATTTATGTTACTACCATCCCAGTTCATCCCGCAAACGCCGGCCGATTTCGTCGGCCCGGCCGCCAATGTCGCGCAGCGCATGATGCGCTTCATCCATCATTCCAAGCAGACGGGCGATCCCATCGCCTTCCTGCTCACCGGCCAGCCTGGCATCGGCAAAACGGCGCTGGCGCGATTCACCGGCCAGCAGCTTGGCATCTCCGGCTGCCTCCTGGAACCGCTCAACGGCACTCAGCTCACCATCGAGCGCGTGGAAGAAATTGCCGCGCGCCTCCATTACCGGCCCATGTTCGGCGACTGGCACTTCGTTTTCATTGACGAATTCGAGTTCGTCACCAACGGCGCCAAAGCCCGGCTTTTGACCGTTCTGAACCAATTGCCGAAATGGACCGCCTTCGTTGCCACCTGCAACCGCGGCACTGACGATCTGGCGCAGCGCAATCACAGCCGGTTCAACGCCTTCGAGCTGACCAGCCCTGAGCCGCACGAAATCCGCAATTTTCTGGAAAGCAGATTTTCCGTCCCGGCCGATCTGGCCGACGCCGCCATCCGTTGCGCCACCCGTCAGGTTGACCTTTTCACCACCATAGACATGCGCCAGGTTCTCAAAGACTGCGATGAGATCATCCTCATGCGCCAGGCGGCGTAGGCAAAAGCTGAAATTTAGTTCCAGCAGAATAATCCAAATCCAAATTATGAGTAGATTCAACGCCACAGCACCCCAAGCTGCGCCCTGGCGCGCCCCACAGGCGCCCCCAGCGCCGCCCCGCCCCAATGTAGTGGTCCTGCCGCCGCCGGGTAGCATCCCGATTCCATCGGGACCTGTTGCGCCGGGCGACTCGCCCATCGCTCCGGGCCATCGGCAGGTTGCCGATGGCATCGGGCAAGTTGCCCGATCCACCCAGCAAGTCGCCGCAAAGCCGAAGCTCAACTTCGGCACCATCAAAAAGAAGGAAGCAGCCGTCGTCACCGGTGATTATCCAGTCCTGCCCGATCCGGACGGCAAGCTTTCCGAGCAAGCCGCCGCCTTCCTGGTGGCCCACGCCAAGGAAGAGGCGGCCAAAGGCGCGAAGGAAGCAGCCCGGGCGACTTTGGTCGCCGCCGCCCGTCCGTTCCATTTCACCACCAACAGCGGCCATGCCGATGTCCCAAGCTCCGTCGCCATTCATTCGCCCGAAGGCGAGGTCCGGGTGACATTCAAGGATTCCTACAAGAAACTGGACGAGGCCAAGTTCGACCAGGTCAAGAACGTCATCGGGGAAAGCCTGGCCGGCGTTTACATAGCGCAGACCTTCGAGTTCACCATCAAATCGGACAAGATCCCCGAGGCCAAGATGCAGGCTGTGATTGATGCCATCAACGTCATGGCGGCCGATCTGGGCATCGAAGATGCCGTGGATGTCGCCACCTGTTACATGCCGACCGCCGAATGGCATACAGCCCGCTACCGCCAGTTGACCCCGGATCAAAACCTCCAACTCGAGCACCTGGTTGATTCTGAGAAAGGCTTCTGCGCCTGCGCCGTTGGACCCGCGAGAGGAAAGGCTAAAGGCTGAAGGCTGAAGGCGCCGCCAGTCAGTTAACCCTCAACAATTCTGCATTTTGCATTCTGCATTCTGCATTTTCTTTCTATGGGCATGATGAAAAACTACCTCCTCAACGTCATCTGCGCCTGCTCGGACCACCAGTTCGGCCAGGACGCCGTTGAATTCGCCATCCAGATGGGCCTCGTCAAGCTCACCTACAACCTGGATGAAGACGTGAAACTGATCATGTCGCAATACGACGACGTGATTGAATGGTATCGGCGCGAAGTGGCCCAGAACGAGGCCGTTCTCAGCGAGAGCTATGCGCCGCTCCTGGCTGTTCTCGACATTGACACCCCCGAAGGCCAGCGCAAGGATCAGCTTCTTTTCCCGCCCGCGGAAGCCGCTTGATATGAAAACAAAACGCAAACTCCCAGATACCTTCACCGTCGCTGTCAAGCTCGCTATGTCCGACTTGGAAAATGGTGATCCCGATCTGGCGGTCAAGAAATTAAAGAAACTCATTCCCACAGTCAGTGGGACTGTCGGCAGACTGATTTACCAGGCCCACGAAGAGGCGAAGATCGGCAGTCCAGAGCGCGCCGAGACACTTCTCTGGATGGCGCTGCGTGAAATCGGCTATCCGGTCAGCGCGGTGCTGGCCGATAGTTCGCCGGAGAATGACGAACGGCTCCTGCGCGGGGAGCCGAGGCCAATGGAGGATTTAACCAATCCTGTCATTGTTGTCTCCGTGTCGGGCGGCGCTGTGGACGCCGTTTATTTGAATACGCGGCCCATCCCTGTCATCGTTGCCGATTTTGACACCTGGAAAGCGGGCGGGGACTTATGCAGCGAGATGCAGACCGAGCCGCTTTCCAACGCCGACGATCTCGTCCTGGAAAATCCCCTGCTGAAAAAGCTGACAACTGAAAGCTGAAAGCTGAAATATGATTGAGCCAAGTTTGCTCACTTATCCCGCGCGCCCGGTCAACGGCGGCCATCTCAAGTACGCCCTCCCCAAAGTGGGCCGATGGTCTTGCGAGCCGAAATACAACGGCTGGCGCGGAATCCTCCATGTCCCGACCGGCGCGATGTGGAACCGTCATGGCAAGCGCCTCAGTATCGCCGGCGAATTCGCCAAAGCCGTCGCCATCCTCAAACGCTGCCCGTTCGAGTGGCTGGACGTGGAAGCACTCTCCCGCCGGCATGCTCTCGGCCGCGGCTCCCTCATCGTCCTGGATTGCCCGGATGCTGTTTTCCCAGGAGTGCCTGATTATGCAAGCCGCTCCGATCTGCTGCACTCTGGCATTATCGGCGCGGGCCTCGGTCAATGTCTCGAAATCGAACCCACCATCCGCAATTCGCAATCCGCCATCCAAGATAACGCCATCTACCTCCCGCCGATCTATCCCTGGGAAGAGCGGGATCAACTCTGGCAATGGTTGCAGGACGCCAATATGGCCCTCGGCTGCGACTTTTACGAGGGCCTGGTGGCCAAGCGCAAGGACAGTCTTTACCCCGTCCAGCACAACAATCCTGATCAAACCACCCCGACCTGGATGAAGCACCGCTTTATCAAATAAGATCCTCATGCAGGACATGGTTCAGCCACTCCGCTTCGTGTTTCGCCGCCGGTGGAGCGGAGAATTCAGTCCCGCATTCAAAACAATAGCGGGCCTCGTCGTCGTTCTTGCGCCCGCAATACGAACAGGCTTTCACGGCCCAAACTATGTCCAGCAGGAACCTCGAACGAAAGCCTAAACCCCTAACGGGGCACGTCGCCTGATTCCCAAATTCTGTCCTGTGCCGTTTTGCCCGCCGCATCCGCCGCGCAATCCGCAATCCGCAATCCGCAATCATTATTATGGACGACCTTCATTCTTCCATCCATCCCGCTGCGCTTGATCTCATGCTCGGCAGCGCCAGCAACGCCGCCCAGAAAGGCCAGAGCCAGTACTCCACCCCCATTGATTTAGCCGCACGCCTGGCGCAGGACCTCCCGGCCTATCGCCCCGTCATTATTGACCTGACGAGCGGCCCCGGCCAACTCCTGGCCGGCGCCGCGAACAAGAGCACGGAGAAGCTGTTGGGCATTGACGTGGACCCGCGCAGGGCCCAGAAATCCGAGCTGCTCAAGGTGGCGCCCAATCTCAGCGTGGCCGCCGAGTTCAGCTTCATCCAATCCGATCTTACTTTGCTTTATGAGCCGATGCGGCAGATTGATTTCCAGGCGGACCTCTTTGCTCTCAATCCGCCCTGGTCCTTAAATTGGCACGCCAGTCGCCTTGAAGGCTTGGCTGCCAGCGAGGTTCCCGCTGTGGCCAAGACCTTCAAGGCCCTCCTTCCAAACGCAGAATGCAAGATTGATTCCACACTCGCGACGCTGCTGATCGCCCTTGACCGCCTGAGCTGCAACGGCGAAGGAATGCTCATTGGCTACACCAGCACGCTCGATCGCCTCATCTTTGCTGACAACGCCCCGGCCGCCATGCTGGTCCAGCACATCTGGCGCAAGGAAGCCATCCCGAATTTGATTTCGCCGGACTGGGCCAAGGATGTTAATTCCTGGAATGAAAGCCCCTTCGCCGCCGCCACCGTGATTTATTTCTCCGCCGCGCATGAGAGCGGCCCGACAGACGGCCAGCGACCGCGCTTCCTGCCGCGTCTCAGCGGCTACAACTGCCGGCAGGACACCGTGGAACAATGGAAAGCCCTGGCCGAGCGCGCCCAAGCCATGCTGCCCGGCGCGCCCCCCAAGTTTCATTTGTCCCTTCGCGGCAATGAGATCCATGTCCGGCTCGGCCTGTTCGACACCGCCCTGGTCAAAGTCAACCGTGATCTGGCCAAAACCGCCGAACGCCTAAATGACCTGGATGGCCGCAATCCCATACAAGTCGTCATGCAGCGTGACGAACGCAATTTTATCCTGGGCCTGTTGAAGTCCGGGGCCGAGTGGACAGTTGACCCCGCCCTGCGCGAAGCCGTTCAGGCCGCCGTGGCGCAATATAACGCCAGCCGCGCGCCGCTGGTCCCGCTGCCCAAAATCCAGCGGCTCGGTTACCTGGATGAAAACGACGACATCTTGTGTACCCAAGACCTTTGGTTCCCTAGTGATAAATTAGAAAGTATAAATGCTAAAACTCGAAACGATTCATCATTCATCATTCATCATTCATCATTAGGGCCGAAGGGAATCCTGGCGCCCGTCTTCCGGGCGGGGGTGCGTTATCCCCTCGCCACCCGTTCCATCCGGTTCACCCGGACCCAGATCAAACCGAATTTTGCAGGGGAAGATGAAGAGCTGGAACTGAGCGGCCAGGAACTGGCCATTTTAATCTCGCCCACTCCGCCACGGGCAGAGGAAGAGGGGCATTATTGTTTCATGGATGGAGCCTTGCGCGCCCCCAACGTCAAGATCGGAGACGACGATGGGGCCAATGTCATCCATTTCACCTTGCAAGACTTGGTGGACCACTTCGACATCCCCGAAGTCCCCGACATCGCCACCACTGATCCCGCCCGTTACAACGCTTTCGTTGCTCAACTCCATCAGCTTGAACAACTCACCTCAAATGCAACTCCTTCCCCTTCACTGCGAAACGACCGTTGACGCTCTCACCGCCAAGCACACTGCCTTCAAAAGCCTGGCCGAAATGGCGAATGCCGCCGGCGGGTACTTCCCGACGCTCTACGTCTTCCGGCACGAGGTGAAAATCATCGCGGACGCCTATGACAAGTTCCAAGCCAACCGCGGCGACTGCCGCCGTGCGTCCCGCATCACCCGCTGATTGAATTTCAGCATTTCAGTTTTCAGCATTTCAGCTTTTTCTTATGAAATTTAAGAGTTTTCAGATTAACGACTACGCCGCCGCCGCCATGTCGGACGGCTTGGTTCTCGCCCATGACACCGGCTTGGGCAAATCCCTGGGCGCCGCGACCTGGCCGCTCCTCAAGTGCGGCTTCGAGGTCGTGGCCGGCGCCATCCGCGTCAAAGCGCCCGTGCTGGTGATCGCCCCGGGCGACCTCCATGATCAGTTGCGCGGCGAATTTAAGAAATTCTACGGCATTGTGCCCACCGCCATTGACGATCAGCAAGGCCTCTTCCGCCTCATGGTCAATCGCCGGATACCGCCTGGATTCTATCTCACCAGTTATACCAGGCTGGCCGTCAATGGCGTCAGGAAAATCACCGATTTGCAAAAATGCTCAACGGAGGCCGCCGCCGCTGAAATGAATCTCACGCTGGCCGATCTCCAGCACTTCTACGATCAGCGCGGCGTTACCTACAGGGACGACTATGCCACGCTGGGCGTCAAACCGGATTGCACCGCGAAGCAACTTGATCATGCCCTGGCCGCCAAAGTCCGCGCCACGCGCGACTGGGGCAATCCCGAAGACGCGCACCGCCATTGCGATGAGCTGGAGCGTTGCCATACTCTTCTCGTGAACTTTCTCGGCCCGTTTGCGCCGGTGGCATTCCACGATGGCAGCCAGGCGGTGAAGTTCATCTGGCGCGAACTGGTCTTCCACAAACTCCGCGAGTACTCAGAGGGCATCGGAGAGAGCCGCGACGGGATTAAATGTGTTTACAGCCCGTCCGTCGCCGACCTTTGCTCGCATCTGTTCGAGTGCGTCGTCATTGACGAAGGCGTCAAGATGAAGGGGGCCGACACCCAAGTCGGCAAGGGCATCCGCCAGATGTGCCCGCGCTACCGGCTGGTCCTGACCGCCACCCCGGTCAAGAACCGGCTGCCGGACATCTTCTGGCTCGCCTGGTGGGCGGCTGGCGGCCACGAGGAGGCCACCGCCCGCTGGCCTTACGCCGGCGGCGTGGAGGAGCAAACCAAGTTCGCCGAAACCTTCATGCTGTCAGAGTTCAACAAGACTAGGGCGGAGGAAAACGGCGGCGCGAAATCCCGCTTCGCCAAACTGCGCCCTGAGATTTGCAACATCCATCTCCTTTGGAAAGCCCTTGGCCCGATTGTGCTCCGGCGCCGCAAGCAGGACATCGGGCAGGCCATCGTCAAGAAGGTCCGGCACGTCTATCGCGTCCCGATGGGCCTGCATCAGCGCGCCGTCTATCAGTACCATCTGAACGCGGAGTACTTGGATTGCAATATGCAGCCCGCTCCCGGCGCCAAACTGCAGGCGTTGCGGGTCGCCGCCGCCGCGCCCGATTCTCATTTGCTGGAACCGAAGCCCATAAAGTTCCGGGGTAGCACAGGCGACTCGCCTGTCCAGCCGGGCGACTCGCCCGGCTTTTCCGTCCCCCTCATCCATCGCAGCCCCTATTCCTTCACGCCCAAGGTGGCCTGCGCCTTGACGTTGATCCGCGACGTGCTGTTGCGCGGCGAACAGGCCGCCGTCTTTTCCGCCTTCAATGATCCGAGTGATATCCTTTCCCGGTACCTGACCGAGGCCGGCATTGACCATTACCTCCTGGATGGCCGCACAAACCAGCGCAAGCGTGGCATCCGTAGCGCTGCGTTCAACAATGGCGAATGCCCCATCACCCTGGCCGGCCTGGACAGCATGGCCGAGGGCCACAACTGGGATAATGTGAACAACATCATCCTCACCAGCTACACCTGGGCGGCGGACAAGCAGGTCCAGGCCATCAACCGGGCCCATCGCATCACCAGCCGGCGCGACATCAACCTCTACGTCATCATCTGCGACCAGAGCGCCGACCGCGTCTTGGAAGACAACATCAACGAGAAAACCAATTCCAGCGAGCTGGCCATTGACGGCAGGCTCCTGGGCGAGGCCACTGAGGAACGCTCCATCGCCGAGCTGCTCCGAGACGCCATGCGCGATTTCCGCAGCCAGCAGGATTGCCCGAATGAAGAGAGCCTAGCGAAGACCTGGCCCGCGTTGCGCGCGCAACTTCAGGAAGCGGGACGCGGCTGGGGCGCCTTTACATCTTCATCCTCTGCCCGCGTGCGGGGAGAGGAAACAGGAGAGCGGAAGCTGCTCGACCTGTCCACCGTCATTTTCCCGATGCCTTTGGCAAGACAGCACACTGTCAATCTTCCGATCTGGCGCCGCTTCCGAGTCGCTGCGTAGCGGGTTGGGCATAGCCGATGATCACTGCACGGCCACCCACAGGGGAGCGAGATTGAAAGTGTATTCGCCGACTCCTCGTTTCTGGCCTTTGACGGTGAGCGGGAGCCTGCCGATTTGGACGTGGCTCATATTCTCTCGGAATTTGTGCCGCTGTCGAAACTGATGGCGGAGCAGATTACCGGGTTGAGGAATTGGGCGAAGGGGAGGGCACGGTTGGCCACATCAACGCAGGAGGTGGGAGGGGGTCTCAGGAGGATTGCCGCCTGATGGGGTTGGGAGAAAAGAGAGAGTTCGCCTTCGGGCGGGCTCTTTTTTAGCTGTCAGGCGAGACATGGGCTCTGGCGCCGCGCGCTGGCGCCGACGGCCACAGCCTCTTGCCTCCGGTCAACGGCCCAGCCGGCGAGGCAGCGGTTGTTGCTTGCAGCGATTTTTTAGTCATCATTTGGCTGAGATTATTTTACCGCGGAAGATGTTCGTGCCTCCAACGTCGTAGGTGGCTTCACCTTGATGCTCCCACCATTCCGCTGTCTCGTTGGTGTATCTTGCTCCAGAAGCCGAAATTGCCAAATGCAACTGCACCTGTGCTTTATCTGGAAAAAATAATAGCACTGTGGCGTGATCCCAGGTGTCGCCTTCCTTGGAATAGATCGCCGTAACCGCTTGGCCGTTCGTGGAAATAAAAGTGCCTCTTCCGGTTCCATCGCCAATCAGTTGGCGAACCTCTTGAAACAGGCCGTTGCGATCTGGTTTGGATACATCATCGGTAAGACCCCACGCTCCGTAACGGCTATAGGCGCCCGACAAGGTGAATTGCATCGCGAGATTGCCTCCCAAATCCCAGAAGCAGTCCGCGAAGTTCCGTTTGTAGAGATCCTGCTGCCGCGGGTCCCGAATGGCTCTGATTCGGTTGGCGATATTGACCCTGCTCCCGCCGCCGATGTCCGGGCCGCTTTCGTAAGCGCAGAAGCCGCCGGGCAGATCGAATTGTCTGGCCAGCGCCACCATCGCCATCCGGTCCGCTTTGGTATTGTCAATCCCCGTTTGCATGTTGCTGATCAGTTGATCCACCGAATAATTCCCGGTGCCTGCCTCCCCGGAAGCGCCTTTGCCACCGTAGTAAGCTGGCATGGAGATCGTGTAGATGTAATTCTTTGGATCACCGTCAACCGCCTTCAGATAATCCAGCATGCCAGCCAACCTGCCGCCGATAAAGAAGCCATTGGGATCTGGCGTCACCCCCGCCAGAACACCCCGAATGCGTCGGTTCACTTCTTCCTTCCCAAAAACGCCGGCGAAAATATCAACAGCAGCTTTGACTTTCTGGGCATGGCGCCGCTGTCCCCAGACCTCCTCATTGTTGACGTGATCGTAGTTGTACTGAACATTCCCCTCCTGGACCTCCTCTTTGGCTCTGGCCTTGTTCCAGGCATATTGCAGGAAACCGAAGTTCCACACTTCGTTGGCATGCTCAAGGTAAATGTTCAGGTTTGGCTTGAGAGTGGTTTTGATGAGAGCCGCCAGGCTGCGGATATAGTCATCATCCACGGAGACCGGGATATTGATCCACAGGTCCATATCCGCCTGATTGCAGAGCTGAATCACATACTCCCAAGGCCAGCCATCCTTTTTATTGAGCGGCTCGATGGATTCCGCGGCCGCGTCAGTGGGAAGCTTGCGATTGCTCCAGGACTGCGTCTTGGTGTGATCCTTCCCCCATTCGACATTGCCGTTGATCCCCAGCACTCCCATAAAGCGTATCGTCGAAAACGCGGCGCTCTTCAAACATGCCAGATAATCGGTCGTGAAGACCTGCGACGTGTCAGCGGAATAGCCCGGGCGAATGAGTCTAAAATCACTGATTCCGCTGTTCGTTGGATTTGTGGATGACCGTCGAGTGTCCCTGAATTCCAGAATGACCAAGCCGTGATTTGCTGCTGGCGGCGGGATGACGAGATCAAAGGTCGTTCTGTTTGCCAGCGCGTCGTAAACCTGGTTTTGGATCGAAAACGCCCCGCTGGCTGCCACCAGCCGTGCTTCACCGACAAATGAGCCTTTGTAGGTGCCGCTGCGATCCACCCGGTATGCGTCAGGATCATCAATTTCACCCGCCCATTCTGCACAGGGCCGTGAGTCCATTACCCATTGGCAGTCGCTTTTGGGCCATCCATGCCCATCCACGTCCTCACGCAAGAGCTTCGTCCAGCCGCCATGGTCATCCCGTTTTTCCCAGCGGTAATTCTGCTTAACCACATCGACAAACGCATCGGCCGAAGCCTCCACGCCGAGCCGCCCTGGAAATAGTGGCGAGGCCATTGATGCGGAGTGGCACGCGGCTAACAACGATACAACCAAACAAAGTCGCAAAAATGCATTCATCACATTCGAAGGACCACCCACGCAAACTCACATCAGAGCTTGCTTGCCTGCGATTGTCCCGCCTTACAGCGTCTTCTTCCCCTCCGCCCGGACCCTGGCCCATCTCGCTCTGGCCGCCGCTCTAAGTTTTGCCCTCGTTGCCGGACTGCTCCGCCGATCCTTCTTTTTGGCCCAACGCATTTTCCGGGCCTTGGCCAGAGCCTTCATCAGTTTGCGTCGATGGGCGGCCGATATGTGGCGTTTCTTTGGCGCGGCCTCCCCCTTTGCGGCCCTCACTTTGGCCCAGCGGGCGGTAACAGCGATGCGAGCAGCTTCGGAACGGGACATTTTTCTTGCGCCCGTGGATTTATCGGCAGCAAAAAACCCACCACCACCAGCAATTGAATCGATCTGGCTTTGTAGCGTCTCGATTTGCTCCTTGATGGCGAGGATTTGGTTGAGTTGGGTTGTCGTTAAATTTGAAAGATTTGTCATGGGGGATTTGTAATGCCGGGGGTGGTTTGCAGTCAATCAGGGAAATGCGCCATTTGGGACCTTGAAAACTTCAGAACGGGACGTCTACACAAATGCTTCAGTAACAGGATGGGGTTGATATAATTCTTCCAGCCGGCCGATTTCCTTGTCCGAAAGCCTGACCGAAAGCGCCGCGACTGCATCCTCAAGATGATGGGGCTTGGTCGCGCCTACAATGGGCGAGGTGATCGCCGGGTTGTGGAGCACCCAGGCAAGTGCGATCTGCGAAGGTGGCAGCCCACGGTCTCGCGCCACCTCGTTTAACCGGTCGATGACAGGCTTGTCCATATCCACCGTCTTGGCGAATAATTTGTTCGCGAAACTATCGCTCTTGGCGCGCTCGGTTTGAGGCTCTGCCGTCCAAGGGCGGGCCAGCCTGCCACGAGCGAGCGGGGACCATGGAGTCACGCCCACGCCTTCGGACAGGCACAGGCGAAGCATTTCCCGCTCCTCCTCACGATAGATCAGATTGTAATAGTTCTGCATGGAGACAAACGTAGCCCAGCCATTGGCGCGCTGAATGCCGATTGCCTTCATGAATTGCCATGAATGCATCGACGAGGCGCCTAAATAACGGACTTTGCCGGATCGAACAACGTCATTGAGCGCCTCAAGCGTCTCATTCAAAGGCGTTTCATAGTCAAAACGATGGATGATATAGAGATCAATGAAGTCTGTGCCAAGTCGTTGCAGGCTCTTGTCAACTTCCGACAGGATCGCCTTGCGCGACAGACCGTGACCATTGGGATCTGGGCGCACGGGGCCGTTCACTTTGGTGGCAAGAACCACCTCGTCGCGACGCGCAAAATCACGGATCGCACGCCCCAGCACCGCTTCGCTTTCCCCAATCGAATAGACGTTGGCCGTGTCGAAGAAATTGACACCCAGTTCCAGGGCGCGCTTGATGAATGGACGACTCTCTTCTTCATTCAGAGTCCAAGCCCAATTGAGCATGCCGGGCCACGGAGTCGCTTTCACTTTTCCATAGCTCATGCAGCCGAGGCAGAAGCGCGACACTTGCAGGCCAGTGTTTCCAAGTTTCACATAATTCATATCAATCTCCTATTTCATATTTAACCGGCGGACATGGCCGCCTTTGTTGCCCACAACAGGCCAGGCATAAGGTAATTTCGGCGGAGGCCCTTATTCAAACGCACGACCAACTGAGAACGCCTGACCAACGAAATTGCCGATTCCGTAATAACCCTGCGTGTCCGGCGCAAACACCAGGGGTTTGACCTTGGTAATTTCAACCAAGCCTCCCTTTGTCATCACGCTGTCTTCCGCTTTCACGTCCAGGACCTCGCCGACGAACTGTGTGTGCAGCCCAAGCTCAATGACGTGGGCCAGCTTGCATTCCACGATCAGGGAGAACTCCTTGACATACGGGGCATCCACCAGTTCGCTTCTCACCGGCGTCAACTTCGCGGCCGCCAGCTTGTCCCCGCTTCTGCCGGAAACCAGCCCGAAGTAATCCGCCTGTTGGACATGACCCTCTGAGGGGATGCTGATGGTGAATGCCTTCCGAGCCAGGATGTTGCCGTGGGTGTATGTCGCCTTGCGCAGGGACACCGCAACGCAGGGCGGTTGGGAACAGCAGATGCCGCCCCACGAGGCGGTCATCACGTTCGGCTTGCCCTCTTTGTCGTAGGTTCCCACCACAAACACCGGCGTCGGGTAAACAAGGGTTTTGGCGCCCAAAGATTTTTTCATAGATGACATCATTTTTAGGCTGAACTCACACGGCATCAGGCTGCGCAAGGCTTCGCAAGGAACCTCTATCCTTCGGCCAGAGCACAGCTTGCAGATGATTGTTTAATACCGGGAGGGGAGTGGAGTCAACCATGGAAATTGCCATGGAAATGGCCGTCTCACTTCGATTTCCCGGTTGACACCAGCGGCGCGGCTTGGCCTAATCCCCCTCGTTACGTTCCAACTCTGTAATCATTGGAGCCAAGAATGAAAGTCCAGATATTTTCTACGGCACTGGTCGCTGCGTTTCTGCTCTGCGGTTGTTCGATCCCCAAGTTCACGAAATATTCTGGGATTGGGGTTATCCAAGGCAAGGGCGGCGAAGTGCGAACCGTTGACGGCATTGATATCTGGGAGCACGGAGAGCCTGCCCGGAAATACGAAATTCTGGGCACGGTTGATGGAATCCCTCGCCCCCCAGGCTCGGACGCCTCTCCGTTCTTTTCAACCAGGACCGGGATTCTGCCATCGCCAAAATCGCAAAAGACCACGGCGGAGACGCAATCATTCTCCTGCGATTAAATCGGGAGAAACCTGATGAGGACCAGTTGGGCGAGGCAGACCGCCAACAACTTAAATTGGTCGTCATCAAGTATGTGCAGTGACGTCATCAGCCCGGCGCCTCTCGGTTTGGCTTGACCTCCGCCCATCTGTGTGCGGCAAGATCTTCGCTTTGCGAGGGTCGATTCGCTCAATGGAAAGACTCATCTTCGCTTGCCTCGCCGCCGCCGCCCTTGCGTCGCTTTCCGCCTGCACAACCACACCCGCGAAAAACGGACAGCCCGCACCTTTCATGGGCTCCACCACGCCTAATCCCGCCAGCGCGCCCATCATTACCGATCCTCACCTCGGCCTTGTCCAGTAGTCATTGTGAGTGAAGAGGCGGGGGTTGGGCGGAGTTGGCGGCGGGGCGGATGCGGTCGGCTTGGGCACGCTCGCGGGGTCGTCTGCAAGATTCCCGGATTCCAACCGTATTGGAGTTTGATGGATGCGGATTCGACAGGGCCGGATGCGGAAGCATCGAGTCCGCGGCTGAAACGAAACTTTATGCGAAGGATCAATATGAAAAAGCTCCTGAAAATCTTGGCAATTGTGGCGGTCGTTCTTACTGTGGCAACGGTGGGTGTTTTCACTGCCCGCGCCGCTGGCTGGCCTGAGCCGGCACGCCGCATTCGCGGATTTGCCGCTCAACCCTTTGTCGGCAGGGCCCTTATGAACTGTCCAGCTCCCGCTGCGTATTGCGTCTATCCGCAAAGCGTTTATGTGGCGCCCTATTGCGCTCCTGCTCCGATGGTCGTGCAAGCGCCGCCTGTTTATTGCGTCCCTGCCCCGGTCGTTTATCCATTGCTTTGTCCGCCAGTTCGGCTCCCTGTAATCGCGGCCCGTCCGCATTACTATCGCCGGTGATTGGCCGATGATCTTTGGTTGAATACGCGCGTCGCTTTGCTCAAGCGACATTCGCGCCGCCTGATCTGGCCCCGCCGCGAGCCGATTCGGTGGCCCTGTTGTTGCGGTCGGCTTCGCCTCGCCACGCCGGGAGTGCTGGGTTTGGTTTCAGCTTTCTTGATGCGTGCTTTCCTCGCAGCTCCCCACCTGCCGGGCTGCTGGGTGCCGGGGCGTGGATTCGCGGCTTTGTGGTTTTAACTGTGCCGGGTCTCCCGGGCTTCGCTTTTTCGGCTCTGTTCAATGTCGCGCCGGCGTTGGCGAAACTGTTGATCGTCGCTCTCGGTTCGGTGGGTGTACGACGTTCAATCCAATAGAACGCCTTCTTCGCGCAAGAATTTTAAACATCCGTTGTCCGAATTGCCCCACCTCAGCTTCGAGAGTCTGGTCGCTTGGAAATGCTTGTTGACTGATTGCTTCTCTTTGGACGTTAGGTCGAACCCGCAACAGTATATTTCTTTTCCTTCAACGACGGCTATGTCTTTTAACAGCCTTCTCATATTCACCGGGTGGTATCCAAATCCGAGGAAGCAGATTCTTTCAGCACTCCTAAGCTGACCTTGCGCTGCTCTAAACTCTGGCGTGCTGTCGTTTGCTTCGTGAATAATCCTGATCTGGCTGGCTGAGAAGCTAATCAGGTCTGGTGTTATCTGTGCTCCGTAATCCGGCCATCCCGCCCCCATCGGTGCTGGGCCTAATTGCCCGTGAACATGAATTATTGGAATGGCCTTAAAGTTCTCCGCACATTCCCCTGCGGTCTTTTGGAATGAATTCCTCAATGCTGAGAACAGATAAAACTCCAGCGAGCGGTCATAATTGAACGTGACCACGGCTAGGTTGCTTCTTCCAAAGCTCTCAAACAGATCCGAGTCGCACATTCGGTTAAAGAGGTACTGGTACCAGTCGTTGTGCTTGAAGATGTCCTGCGATTTCTCAAATGCTAATAGCTCATTGGCGATTGCGTGGCGCCCCACTTCCAGGAAATCGTCTCGGCTTTCCAGGAATGCATCAACCGACTGTCTTCCTGACTGGCTAAGGGCGGCGGCGAAATCTTTGATTCGCTCATGGCTGAATCCGCATTTGAACAAATTCGCCAAAGCGGCTGGGGTCGTGACATCGGTTGCGAGCCCACCGAGTGCCACGATTTTCTCAAGTAATTCCTGCCCAAGCGGATAGCCGTATGGCTTGCTCGCCCCTGCCCCAAGCACTAAAACGGTTGGTGTCTTGATCATGCCGCTGGACAGGGTACATCCTCCGAAAACTGACCGTCAACGGCAAATCCCGACGTGTTTCTGCCGCTGGTTCCGGCTAGGGATTTCTTGTGGTTTACTTGGTGCGTGCGTCGCTTTGCTCATCCTCGCCGCCGCCGTCGCCACCTTGATGATGGTGTCGGCGCGTATGGCGGAAACTCCGCTCAAAGGTCCCCAGCTTGAGAAAGCATCCGCTGCCGCAAAAGCGTCTCCGCTCCAAGAAAAGCATGTCGGAGAGAATTAAGGCAGGAGCGCGATTATTGGCCGGCAGGTGTGACTTTTGAGGAGGCGCCGTTGCCAACGAACGAAGCCGGGCTGGTGATGGAAGTTGCCGGCCCGCAATCAATCTTGCCTGCATTCCCGGTTTCCAGCAAAATCCTGGGAGTGCAACCGAGCAGACTCGAAAATCTCGATGACCTTCTGGCGCAGGCCGAGCATTACGCCAACCACTCCATGCGCAACATCGGCCACCTGCCCCCCACCTTGTTTCTGATCGGCTCGAAAGGTCCGGTGATGTTCATGCCCGAATCGCTTGCTGACGAAAGCGAAAAGGACGACTTCGCCACCACTGCCCGGCTCATGTGCATCGCCCACGCCGCCACTGCTTGCGTAATGGCGCTGGAAGCCTGGGTCAAGAGCTTTCGCAAAGCTCAACGCCAAGTGAACCGAGTTTTGGATGACCTCAAGGCGCAACTAGGAAACATGACCATAAACATCCACCTTTAATATGGACTCCGAATACATTCAGCAGGTTCGCTACAAACTCCAAAAGAGACAAAAGCGAATAAACACTGCTGGCTTTCAAACCTTCCATTCGACTTTGTTGCAGACATGGGGATTTCTTCAAGAGAACCAGTTGACGAAGGGAATCCTGGACGATTTGGAACGCAGATTCCCGGATGGAGGGCAACACGCCGATAAAATGATGGCGGGAGAGGCATTAATAGGAAACACTGAGAGCGAACATAATGCCATCTGTTATTGGGTTGTAAAAAAGTGCGTGGAGGCGGGAAAACCACAAATCGAATTCCAAATCGGACGTCAGGTCGGCGGAGCCAGCCAGCTTGATGATGCCGTTGAAGCATTTCGACTGACGTATCTTGAACCATTGTTCGATTACATTGACGAGCAGATAGACGACAAACGCACGATGCTTGTGCTGCTCAAGAAATTCAAGCACCGCTGCGAGTGGTTTCGGCGTGCCGCGATGTTCGCGAGATTCAAAGAGGACACTGGTCAAGGCGAAAAGGAATTGGCCCGAAACCTCTACGAATACCTGCACGACCAAGGGTTGCAATTCCACATTGAGCCGGAATCGGCTTCGGGCCGCGTTGATTTGATCTCTGCCCAGTCTGGAAAGGATCGCCTCGTCGCGGACACGAAGCTTTTCAATCCAGAGCGCGGCCAAGACCGTGGCTACATCATCAAAGGATTCCGCCAAGTGTATGACTACTTGAAGGATTTCAACGAGTCGTTTGGTTATCTGGTAATTTTTAAGACATGCCAGCAGGATTTGGCGATTCCCACTCAGCTTCAGGAATCGTCTGTCCCATTCGTTACGCACAACAACAAGACCATCTTCCTGGTGGTGATAGACATTTTTGATTACCCGGAATCAGCATCGAAGCGTGGCAAACTTCAGGCGTACGAAATCACTCCGCATGAATTTGTGGACTCGCTTCGTGAAGCCGAAAGTCCTCCCCCAGGTTGAGAGTCTGCGTGCGCCAGCCGTTCACTCTTTGCGGAATTGATCGGCGATGCCCAGTTCTTTGAGCGCGGCGTTCAGTTGTTCCAGCGTTGCCGCTTCCTTGAGCTTGGCCCGGACACGGACTTCGATTTCCAGATTCTCGGCTTGGGCGAGGCGGGTCAGGACTTTGAGACTGAAAAGGTTGAATTGATCCCGACGAAGCTGCCCGCGCCAACTGACCACTGGCATTTGCGGTGCTTCCGGCGGTCGTGCTGCAGGCGGGGCCAAGACCAGTGGATCAGGCAATGGTGTTGTCAGCGGCGGCATTGGCTTGCCGGACGGCGGATTGACTGGTGCCTCTTTCAACGCCTTTGCTTTCTTCGCGGTGAGGACATACGTGTCATAATCGAAGATGATGTCCGCCTGCTCCACGGGGTCGCCTTTGGACCAAACGCGATCAAATTGCGCCGCGTCTTTTCCGCAAGCCAGGCCAAGCACTCCCTGACTGATAGCACGGGTCAGAGTTTGACGCAGCGCGTCGTCAGCCTTTTCCAGCCGGGTGAACTGCCCCTGGAAAAACGCAGCCTTCAATCCCGCGAGCGGCCATGTCCCGGACTCCTTTAGCGCGGGGGGCCAGTTGCGTTCGATGTAGGAAGCGCCGATTTCGCGGCTCAACAGGCTGTCATGCCTCATCCGCGCCAGAATGGCCGAAGTGATGCTCCGCGCTTCACTCTGATGGAGTTGGCCCAGGGAAATCTCCTTCAAACTCGCCGCGCTGGCATCCCACAACAACAAACGATTGTAACTGCTCCACACCCGGTCTTCGATTTGTCCCTTTGCCTCGTTCAGTTCCCGCTGGATACGCCGCACGTCCTCCGCCTCCAGATCGCCAAGGGTTCCCCGGTTTGCATCGTCCGCGACAGCTTGCCACGCCAGCAATTCCTCAACCGCGCTCTTGAGTGACCCGCTGCCTTCGCACGTCATCCACAGGACGCCGCCGGGATTCTGGCGTGAGGATTGCCCGCATTTGCGCGTCCATTCTGTGATGCGCTGCCGCGACCCCGATTCCTCGCCCGGCTCAATCGTTTCGTCAGGGCGCAGCACGGCCATCGTCAGCATGGCTTGGTCAACAACTTCGGTGGAGTCTTTCGGGAACAGCGACAGGTGAATCTCGGCATCCTTCTGGAACACCTTCTTCACTAACTCGCTCATGTTGCGAACCACGTCTTCCTGGTCAAGCGCCTGTTTGCGGTCGGCGTGAACTTTCTTGAGCGTTGGCACATGGCCGAAGCGCCAGCCGTCCACGCCCACCCCGCGTAAGAAATAGCAACGCCGTTCCAAGTCCTGCACCGCTGTATGCACAAGCGCCGTCTCCGTGTCCGGGTCGCCCACCGCGAAATAAAGTTCCGGCAAGTGCGCGGCCTTGTCCGTCTGCCCGCCACATGACTCAAAGAACAGGGCCTTGGCCACGCGCTGGTGAATCAATGTTCGCCCCGCGCCTTCCGCGTCCTCGTCGTCCACGGATTCGGCGTGGGACTTGGCTTGGCCGGTTGGCGCGGAAATGTCCGCGTGAATGGCCGCCTGCAATCGTTGCTCGCCCATCTGGCGAAGCACGGCAGCAAGGAACTCCCGGTCCGCCAGTGGCGCGGAACCAAGCGTCAGCAGCGGCTCGCGCCGGGCCTTGCCGTACCCTTCGCGATACGCGCACGAAATCCACATGCCCAGCATCGCCAGCGTCGTGCGTGTCTGCTGGAACTGTTGCAACGCCTGCCATTTTCTTTGAAAGACCGTCAGCGTCGCCGGATGGAACGGGTAGCACGCCTCGAACTGTGCGCGAACCTGGTCTTCCGACAACTGGCCCCATTCCGGCGGCAGCCGGTCACGGTGGCTGAAAACCCAACCGGCAAACTGCCGGGAAACCGCCCGCCGCATACTTTCACGCCCGCATTCCTCGAACAATCGCCGCCGCACGATCTCGCTGACCTCGGACGCATCGTTCACCACGAGGTCTTTTCCGACTCGCCCGACCACCTTGGTCAGCTTGTCCTGCCACTCCCGCAATCCATCCGTCATTTCCGTCGGAGACGCGGGCAAGCTGAACAGGCCGACGGCCCGTTCCGACGAGGTGAGCGCAACCGTCAGGTTTTGCATGAAAGAATGAAACTGGTTCACGTGCTCCGGGTGTCTCCCGATGTAATTCAGCGTTTCATCGAACAAAATCAGCACGGGCTTGCCCACCAGTCGGAATAAATCGCCGATGGCCTTTGTCCCCGGCGCAGTCTTGCTGAATAAGGCGCGGCCCTTTTCGCCCGCCAACTGGTCAGCCAAGTCGAGCCACGGTGTTTCCCGATTGGGAGCAACGTCCCATGAATTGCCGACGAAAATGGCGACGTTGGCTTGGGGAATCTCTTTCAGGCCCGTTGCCTTCATCATCTCCGCGACCCCTGAAAGACCTATGGCCCCGACCCCGGTATTGCACAAATGATAGAGCGCCGTGAGTGTGTGCGTTTTGCCGCCGCCGAATTGCGTGATGAGCGACAGCACCGGCGCGGTGTTGGCCGTCTCGCCATTCAACCGGCGCAGCACCATGCCGCAGTGATCAACCAGCGCCGTCGAGAAATAGTTCCGGGCGAAAAACTTCTCCGGCTGCACGTAATCGGCAGGCGCGGTTCCCGCCGCGACCTGCTCCAAGTGGACGGCAAATTCACTGGGGTCGAGTGAACGGCCTTCGCGCAATTCTTGACGTGGGAGAACGACTTTGTACCAGGGTTCCATACCTTTTACCGTTGCAACGGCGTTTTGGATTTCGGCTTACGAAGTGCGGCCAAAACAGCAACGATGCCAATCAAGACCAGTATTATTCCGATCCATGCGCCGTTCGCCTTCAGAAAACCCAGAGCATTTTGACTGCTTGTAAATGAGATAATCAACCCCAGTAAAGCCACCAAAAATGAGCCGGAGGTCAACATCCACCGATTTTGAAGTGCGGTGGCTTCTTCTTTCAGCGCAGCAGCGATAGTTTGTGGAAGTGCCCGCGACGTTTCGCCCTGCTGTTGTTTCAGGCCATCGACGTCGGCTTTTATTCCGGCCAAGGAATCGTCTATGGCTCCGTATTCCTCAGATACAATTTTGAACTGTTGGTCGATCTTTTTTAGTTTCTGAGCTAAAGCACCCCACGGATAACCCGCCTTAATCAAATTCTCAAGAAGTGCTTCCGGGCCACCCTCAGCAACCGCATCCTCCCATTCGCTTTCGCGCATTCCAGTCGGAGCGCCGGTCCGCCTAGACCGCACATAACCGGTCTGGCATTGATAACTTCCTTGGTAAAAATTCAGGGGAACTTCATCTCTTTCCAATTTTAGGATCGTGATTCGATATATCCGTTCCCCATGTAAAAATCGGCGGTCTTGGTTGGACGTATTCGTAATCGTCCAATTGAGAGTTCCGTTGTAGCCCGCATCAATTTGAGTCGTTGGCGCTACAATACCCTCGCGTGAGAGATCCGTAGAGGGACTCAGAATTGCGTGAAATGCACAATCGGGGTAAAGGCTCTGAACGGTTTCCTTGCGAAAGTCAACCGTTTCCAAAGATGTAATTGCAACGGAATGTGATGGTTGGACGCGGATGCCCTTTTTTGCCTTGCCCAGGGTGAATTCTTTACCCGCGTTCAAAAACTCTCCTTCATCACCGAGGCGAAGAATGTAAGAATTAGGGCGCACGCATGAGGCGTCGCCATTGATGATGACTTTTCCAATCAATTTTTTCAGTTCGACATCGTTGAGGATAGTAGCCATATATCATCTCCGGTTAAACGAAATCTCATACTTTGCATTCAATTGCCTCATTTTATTCCCCTCATGGCGGCCTGGACGCCTTCGAGCATCCGGCGGTCGTCGCTGTTCTCTGGATAAAGGGCGTTCAAGGCAAGGGCGAGTCTTTCAAATCGCTGGCTTTTGCGCAACTCTGTTTCCAACACCTGGCGCAAGAGGGTGCTGCGGCCAAGGCCGAACAGGAGCATGGCGCGGTGGAGACGGTCGAGCGTGGTGAACGTTTCGATTGCGGATTGCGGATTGCGGATTGCGGATTTGATTGCCGCTTTCCTCCCGCGCCGTTTGGGCATCGGCAATTCCTCTCCGGCTGTTCGTCGCGCCAACAGGCCCAATTCCATTTGTTTCACGTCGTCCAGGCTGATTTCCAGACCGGGGCGGTTGGCCGCTTCGCCAAGCAGTTGTTCGCTGCGCTCGCCAACGGGGAGCAGTCGCACGATTCCTTTCTCGATTTCGATGACCCGGTGTTCCAGGGCGGCGTAGTGAATCCCCATCGGGCGCGTGATGCGAATGAATGTGTCGAACGGCATGGAGAACCCGGCCTTGGCCTTCTTCGGTTTGTCCTCGTCCTCTTCGCCCTCCGCCTCCTCTTCCTCGCCGCTGACCTCTGACTTCTGACCGCTGACCTCTGGTTTCTTGCCGTTGCCGTTTGCTTTCGTGGATTGCAGCGTCCAGAGGAACAACGCGGTCATGCGGGAATCTTCCTCAAAACCTTCCGTCTCTGCGTCGCCAAGCACCTGCCGCAAGGCCTCCTTGGAAAGCGTCTCGAAAACGTACGCGAGGAAACCGCGCTGCTCCGGCTCAATAGCATCCGGGTCGCCGCCCAACGGCACTTCGCGGTCGGCGGCGGTGAGGACTTTCTCGTAACGGCTGTAGGATTCCAGCGCAGGGCCGAGACAGGAGAAGATGGCGTCTGCACCGCGAACCCCGTGCTTGACCAGTGTGGGGAGCCATTCCCGAATCCGCTTCTCCATCGCGGCCTTCACTGCGCTCCAATCGCCAACGCCCGCATCGGCGGGGCGCGGGCGGCAGACAAGGTGGACGCTTGTAGCCAATGCAGCCGAATCTTGCGCTCGCAAACGCGAACCCATTTCGGTGGCAATCGGCCATGAAGCGGTCACTGTCCAGCCGGCCTGCAACATACCGGCTAAAAGAGCTTCCCAGCCCTCAGTCGTCTTGTGCGCGAACACAATGCAACCCATGCCGTCGTCTCGCGTCACCCTTCGTCCTTCACCGAAAACAACAGCCATCTCGCGCTCAAAGAAAGCGCCATCCTTTACGCCATCGCCGAATTTCCGCGTTCCGTCTTGGACAATCTCTGGCGTCTTCGGCGTGAGTGGGTTGTTTGAGTCAAATGGGTCGTGGAGCAGCGGATGGTTCAGCAGTGTGCGCTTGAGCCAGACAAAGAAAAAGTCTGAGAGATCAGAATACGGCACTGCGTCGTAGTATGGAGGGTCTGTGAACCATACTGACGCCGCCTGCGGTGCAACCGGGGATTTGCGTGCGTCGGCCTGCTGTGCTTGGCCACTCGCACCACTGACCGGCCACATTCCGGCAACGTCACAAACCAACTCGTAGCCGCTCTGCCAGTTTCCTGGAGCTTCCGCCGTCGGAACAACTTCGGCGAAGTCCCACACAATAGGCAATGCCTGCCTTCCGAAAGTGTGCTGCATCTTCTCCGCGTGTGCGTTCCAGCGTGTAAGTGACATATTGCTCATTGCAACTCGACTGAACGCCGCTGCAAGCATAGGCCGAATACTGTCTGCGCCGTTCAGTGTGCCCAGCAACCGTTGGAGCACGACCAGGGAGAGTTTCTGTCGGGATGTGAAGAGGTTGCCCCAGTTCAAAATGCCATAGCGTTGGACACGAAAGCCGAGCGTTCCGATAGGAGGCAGTGGCTCATTCGGCACGGCCTCAGCAGGCATCTTCTTCAAAGTTTGCGACGCCGCGTGAACTGCCGCATAATCTTTTGCTGTGGCCGTCCGGTAGTTCCGTCCCGTCCGCTCCTCATGCACAGTTACGACGGCAAGCAACGTCGCACCACTTTTTCGTCTTCCGTTCCCGTCAGCCTGCGTGTCAGCGCCGCCGCACTCGGTCGCGAGTTGTGCGCGAACTCGCTCGGCAGGCAAGACTGTGTGGCAACACAGGCAGGTCGCGTTGGCGCGATTCACTATGGCCGGCGGGACTTCCTTCTCGTCCTTCGGCTCGAAAACCTCGAAGCAGATTTGCGATGGTGTTCCCTTTGGACGCTCAACTCGATAACGCAGCGCACGTTTGCGCCCCGACTTGTTGCACAACCAAAACGAGCGCACCAACGGAATCTCCGCTCCGCAGCCAATGCCTTCGCAGCGCACCGTCCGCGCCCAGAGGTAGGCGATGGGGTGACCGCCATCCGGGTCGGGCGGATAAAATTGCGCAAGTTCCTTTTCCGCCGCCGCCTTCACCTGCTTGCCGACGTACCGCAACGCATCAGCCAGGCCGTGGATGATGATTTCCTTTCCTTCTTCATTCTTCATTCTGAATTCTGCATTTCCAAAGCGCGGGATGTCTTCGAGCAGGGTCTTGAGAATGAGGCAGGCGACAGGATTGAGGTCGCTGGCAAAGGCTTCGCAGCCGAGCCGCAGGGCTTCGAGAGGAATCGAGCCGCCGCCCGCGAACGGGTCCACCACCACCGGCGTTTCTTCGGGATGCGCAGCTTTGACAAGTCCCCTGCCAATTTCCAAATACAGGGCGTTGGCCGCGTGATCCCAATTGGCGAACTCGCCGATGAATTTCAGGAGCATTTCGCGCAATTCAAGGTCGCTGGAGGTTTGGAGTTCCGCGTTCACGCGGTCGGAAGCGCCCTTGCCGCCTGAAGGCGGGACTCCAAACGAATACCGCTTGGCGAGAAGTTCCCGCGCAGTGGTTTTGAAATCCGGAGGGCAATCCTTGTCGCACGGGTCGGGCAGGAGCAATCCGAGCAGCACCGCCCGGCACGCCGCCAGCGGTCGCCGCGCCCACCACAGATGCAGGGTGGACGGATGCCCATGCCGGATGGATTTCTCCCGCGCCGAATGGGCGCTCACCGCCGCAATGGGGAAATCCACTTCAATCAGGCGTTTGCAGGTGGCAGGAATCATTTCTTGCTTCTAAAGGCTTCAAATATAGCGGATCGCATAGATTTAGCGGTTTTCCCTATGAAATGGGCACTGATGAATCGAATGTCGTAGTAAGCAACGTCAGTTCTGGACGCCTCGGCTTCGACAATCACCGTGCCTTCGTACTCAACGACCTCGGGTCGGATGACGCCTCGCATACTTGGCGTCACCGAGTAAAAAACCTGTCCGACTTTTAATTTCTCTGGATCACCAGAGTAAAATCTATCAACCACGAAGTTCAGCGCAACCTTGACTTCGACGGAGACTTTGACCCTCTGCGTTGCATCAGTCGCCGTGTCAAGAGGGGTGAAAACATTCTCGAAACCGATGATAGTTACGGCGACTAGCCGCTTGACGGTTCCAGCGATATCAAGTTCCGCAGTATTTATTTCCAGATTTTCGGAGATAAATCTCTGCAACTGTCCGTAATGGGTTTCGAGCGCGGCTTTCCACATTCGCTTCTCATGTTCCAAGTGCGAAAGGACAAGCGAATTGAGGTTCCTCATAAGCAAATCCTCCAGATCATTGAGCTTACCAAGGACCTTTAAAGTCACCCCGGTCGCGGCTATTAGTTTTCCAGAGCCTCTGGACTGAAACCCGTGGTCCTCTGAAACCAAGCAGGCATTCTGTATCCCCATTGTCTTCATGTGATCGAGCACTGAACAAAGGATGACAGCATCCTGAAAACCGTAGCCGCCATCCTCAAAAGTTGCACCGCGCGTGATCGCCAAACTCAAGAGTTCAGAAAGCGGTCTTTGAGTGAGAGGTACGGCCACAAATCGGTGCATCAAGTCACCAGCGAGCGCACGAAGTTCTTTCCGAAGTGATTCGGCGGGGGGAAGACTTGGTAACTTTTGAAAAGGCAAAAATGATTGAGTCCACTTCGAGAGATTTTCGATCTGAGAGTTAATGGACTTATGCCATTCCACGAAATCTCGAATTCTATGCTCTTCTAACTCTTGCTGCACGACATTTGGCAGAAACAGTTGGATGTCTATTCTTTCCGCCAAATCCAGCACTTGCGAGAACTGCGCGGAAACATTCGGCCACCCGGCGGCTATCAGGGGATTGGTATCAAAATAGATGGCATCCGGCCTAAATACGGGTTCAGGCGTTACGGGGGGTTGCTCCCGTTCACGCTGCTGCATCGCAGGAGTCATGGGGGAATGTGTGTCGCTCACGGTTTGCCTCCGTAGGGAGCATCCTCTTTCAGCACCATCGGTTGCGTCATCGCGTTCACGTTTTGGGTTTGGGGCGGTAGTCGCGGGTGTCGAGACACGCATCGTAAGTGGCCCGGTCAATTTTAATCCAATCCGTACCGTTGATGCCGCGACGGTTGGTCGTGACGACACTTACCGGGAAGGCGGAGGCAATCCTTATCCAGCGGTTATGCAGCTTGGCGATGAGCCGGATTTCATCCGCGACTTCCGATAGATCCTGATCCTGACTAAAGACCAGAGCCACATCACAGGCGTTTTGGTGGGCGAGGCTGACGACGTCAATCGCCAACCGCACGTCCACCCCTTTCTCTTGGCCGACGATGAAGGAGTGAGTATTCCCATCCGGGAGTTGGACAGTTTGGAGGCGGTAGCGGAGCGGCCGAGAGAAGACATGAACCCCCTGGCGGAGCATTTGGAGGAATTTGGCCCGCCAGAAATGGTTCCAGAAGGGGTCGTCGTCCGTCGAAGGGAAGCCGGAGTAAAAACGTGTTTGTGCCAACTGCAATCCCTGCTGTTGGCAAACACGGGCCGCCAATGCCGAGACGTCATAATTCGGGAAGGAGTAGCCGAATGAAGCCTTTGCGGCGTAGAAGAGGTTCTGCCCGTCAACGAAGGCGATGGCGCGCTTAATGGCAGGTTCTGTTGGCATAGGTCAAGGATTGGCGAGGTTCAAAAAATAACCCCGCCCGAGGCCTTGCGGCGTGTGGGGCGGGGAGCAGATGAATCTAAGTGCTCTCGCACTGCACAACAATCTAGCAGAGCCCTTGCCAAGGTCAAGCTGGAAAATCGAGGCAGAACGGTTCATTTTTGACCTCCGTAAGCCGGGGCGTCTTCCTTCAACACCATCGGCTGCGTCATGGCGTTCACGTCAAGACGGTAGTGCTCGATCTTTTTGACCTCGTGCCAGGGGAACCGGGCCGGGTCTTTGATCGGTTCTTCCAAGTTTGGGGCCGTGTCGCAGTGGGTGACGACGTAGAGCCAGTAGAGATCGCGGCGGTCTTCGGCGATGCGTTTCTCGTTGGGCGACAGGAAAATGGTGCCAGTCGCCGCGCCGATGCCTTTGACTTCGATCAGCCGGAGTTCGCCCGTTACCGGATGAATGCTGCGGAGGTCAAAGCCGATGTTCTGGTCCTGCACGTCTTCAATCTTGCAGCCCCGCGCCTGCTCGTGGGCGATGACGGCGGCAACGGCTTTGCCCTCGGTTTCGCGATCGGTTTTAAGGTTTGTATGGGCCAGGATGTTGCGCTCCGGGTGCGGCAGCACGAGCGCCACACCGATGCGTTCGACGCCCTGCAACGAAAGCGAACGCTGGCGGGCGAGTTCGCCAAGCCGCAATTCGCGGCGGCGCTGGAGGTCTTGAACCTTCTGCGCTTCGAGTTCGGCCAACCCTGTCGCTGTCGGATCACCTTGGTCCTGGGCGAGCAGGTGTTTGGCGAACACGGCGTCGCGTTTGGCGATGAGTTCCTCAAAACAGGTGCGGACGCTGCGCTCAATGAGATTGAGTTCGTGTTCGCGTTCGCCCGCAATTTCCGTGAGAAACGGTTGGAGCGCCTTTTCAAACAGGAAAGCCTGGGTGCGCGTGTCCTCGCCCGGCATGTTTGGCAGGAGTTTCGGCGGTTTCTCCGGGACGATCAGGTCCAGCAGATAAGCCGGGTCGCGCAGGCGGCGGGTGCCGTCCGAATTGGTTTCCACCAGAAACAGGCGGCGGTGGAGCACGTTGCCGACACCATCGGCCACACCGGCAATGAACAATTCCAGCAGCGCGGGTTGTTCGCGTTCCAATTCGTAGAAAACCGCGCCCTGGCGAAGCTGGGGCTGCGTTTGCTCCCAGACCTGGCGGCGCACGGCCTCGAACAGCGCGTGACCGGGTGTGACCCATTCGAGACGGGCATCCGCTTCCAACGTGCCGCGGTCGAAACAGATGCGGTCGTAACTGCGGGCCAAATTCGCCAGCCGCCAGTCTTTGGCCCGGCACTGGTCGTAAAGCCGGGTGGGGACCTTGCCGACGGCGAAAGCGCGCTGGACAGTTTTGACCGGGGTGAGCGGCAGGCCGACTTCACCCGCACCTATCTCGAAGAACCGGGCGACCGTTTCCGGCACAATGCGCCGCTCCTGTGCCATTGCGCGGCGTTCGACCAGCATGGGCAGGTTGAGGCTCTTTTTCGCCAAACCTTCGAGCGCCGACTGGCAAATCTTCCGAAAGTCCTCTTCGCGCACTTCAACCTCAAGCCGGGCTTCAATATCGTCAGCACTCATCTTGCCGGAATAGAAGTCGCGGAGGAAACGCTCGATTTGATTTGAAGGCAGCACTTCGCCCACCACGTTGAACACGGCGTCATCGTCCAGCGCGTCGCGGATGGATTGGAGTTTTTCCATCAGCTTGTGAAGAACCCGGCCTTCGACGGTATTCTGCGCGAAGAAATTGAAAATGAGGCAATCCTTCGTCTGGCCGTAACGGTGAATGCGGCCCATGCGCTGCTCGAGCCGGTTCGGATTCCACGGAATATCGAAGTTGAACAGGACATGGCAGCATTGGAGGTTGATGCCTTCGCCCGCCGCCTCGGTCGCCACAAGGACTTGCGTTTTCAACTCCCAGAAGTTGCGCTCGGCCCAAAGACGCGTGCCCTCCTCGTCGCGGCGGCCGGGCTTCATGCTGCCGTGAATCTGGCCGACCGTGAGGCCCCATGACCTTAATTTTGCCACGAGGTAGTCGAGCGTGTCCCGGTATTCGGTGAACAGCAGCAGGCGGAGTTCGCGGTCGGCAAAGACGCCGCTTTCGGTGAGTTGTTCCTTGAGCGTGCGGAGTTTGATTTCGTGCCCGCCGTCTTCCACCCGTTGCGCTTGGGCTATGAGTCGGGCGATTTCTTTGAGTTCGTCCTCAAGGTCCGGTTTGCGCCTGGCAAGCGTAGCGCGTTCCAATTCGTGCTCCTTCCTCTCGCGCTCGGCATCGTCCATTTCCTCCCATTCGTCTTCGGTCGGAACGTCCGGCATCGGAATTTCACCAAGCAGGTTGGCCGTTTCCAAGAGTTGCTTGAGCGCCTTCTCCCGGCGAACGAGCGAATGTCGCAGTGAATAGGTGGAACTGGCCATCCGGCGCTGGTACATCGCCATGATGAAACCGACGGCGCGGGCGCGGCGCTCGTCCCCGGCTTCGGCGGCGCGGGCTGACTGGCGTTGGACGTAGTGCGTGACGGCGTTGTAAAGTTCCCATTCATCCGCTTCGAGATTGAATGCAACGGCCTGCGGGATGCGTTTTGTGAAAAGTTTTTCGGCCTTCCAAGTGCCGTCGGCCTGCGGCTTTGGAAAATTCAGCATGACTTCCTTCGTGCGGCGCAGATAGCAGGCCGCCTCACGGCGCTCCATCGCATCGTGAATGGATTTCACGTCGGCATACGCTTCCTGGTCGAGTAGTTGTAGGAACAGCGAGAAATTCACCGGGTCGCCCTTGTGCGGCGTGGCGGTGAGCAGCAGATAATGGGATGTCTTTTCGCGGAGAAGTTCGCCCAGGCGATACCGCTCGCTCTTGTGCTCCGAATCACGCGCCGACATGCGGTGCGCCTCGTCCACGATGACCAAATCCCAATCGTCGGCCTGGCGGACACTCGGCAGAATTTCTTCCCGCTTCGCCAAATCCATTGAGGTGATGAGCTGCGACTTCTCGTTCCACATATTGACGCCGTATTGAACGCGCAGATCGGCACCGCGCAAGATGTGGAACGATTCCTGGAAGCGGTCGGCCATTTCCCGCTGCCACTGGAAGGCAAGGTTGGCCGGGCAGATGATGAGCACGCGCTCAACCAAACCGCGCAACTTGAGTTCTTTGAGCAGCAGGCCGGCCATGATGGTCTTGCCCGCCCCGGCGTCGTCGGCCAGCAGAAAACGGCAACGGGCGGATTTGAGCAGGTGGTTGTACACCGCGTCCAGTTGGTGGGGCAACGGGTCAACCCGCGAAATGGACAACCCGAAAAACGGATCGTATTCTTGCGCCAGTGAAATGCGGAGGGATTCGACGGCCAGCTTGACGAGTTTTGGCTTCGCCCCAAACTGCGCTTCCGGGCGTTCAATTTCAATGGAATTGAGGTCGGCCTTGGTCAGCGTGACACCGCCCCGAAAGGTCTTCGAGCGCGTGCCGACGAGATTGACCATTACGAATCCGTCACCGGCGGTGGGGTTGCCAATGACCCGCATCGCCTCGCTGAACAGGGAACCGTTCAGCACCACACCATCCGCGAGATCGTTGGCAGAAATGCTCATTTGGCCCAAAGGAAAGAACTGTTTCGCCGCATTTTTGCGTTTATGCACATACAGGTTTGATGGATCGTAGTCCGCCGCGAGTTTTACGCAATCGCAAAACCGTCCGCTTAAATGGCTGGGTTCGGCCGGCGGCGGGATGTGCCGGTCATATCGGGCCACAATGAGGGCGGGTTCAGGAATGGATTCCTCCGCGCTCATCCGTTAATGTCGTGGCGCATGGACGGCAAGATTGTGAAGATGATGAGCGGTGGTCAGACCGGCCTGAATTCAGTTGGACAGAACGCTGGATGAAACGAAGGACACTCAAGCGACACCTCCACGGCCATCAACCGGAGCTTCACCATAACGTTTACGTCGTGCTGCTCAAGCCGGCAGTGGCAAAACCCGATAGGTCCGGGCTGAAAACCCAAACCGGGACCCGAAGAAGCCCTGCGTCTATGTGGGGATGACGGGCCTGACGCCAGAGGAGTCCAGACCGAGATGGCGCGGCAAGTCGGTGCTGCCTTTATTTTGGCTGGCCGGCCTCCAACTGCTCGAACAAGGGGCCAAGCCGTTTCTGGGCATACTTGGAAGAGTTTATCATCATCGCGAAAAACAGCGGCACCAGCAGCAGCAACAAGGCCGCACTCCACCAGTGATGGGGACGGAACCGTTTCACGTCGGGCGCATAGGCCAGCAAACCCAGCACCGCCGCCAGCACTCCCACGGCATCCATGCTGGCGCGCTGCCAATAAGTTGAGCCGTCCAGCCGCACCCACATGCCAAACTCGTCAAAGGTCAGTGCCAATCCAATCCCGTAGGCGACGGCGGAGATTTTCAAAGGCCGCCCTGTCGGATCGCGAAAGAGTAGAAAGGCCCCCACGGCCACCAGAAGGAAAATGCCGTAATTCAAATGATGAATGTGGTTTCCCCCCAGGTGCAAATAGAGGTCCGGGATCGTTCGCGCCATGATCAGATAAACCGTGACGCGCGACGTGATGAACGTCAGCAAAAACGAAAACAGGACCAGGCG
>Ga0326728_10004004_pt1 | contig 44396 bp, 32 predicted proteins | sample MB3enrmetagenome_FD_207602 | JGI IMG/M metagenome (GOLD analysis project Ga0326728, IMG submission 207602) | Lab enriched peat soil microbial communities from McLean, Ithaca, NY, United States - MB31MN | ecosystem: Environmental > Terrestrial > Soil > Wetlands > Peat | place: USA: New York...
ACCTCGGGAAAAGTCAGGGATCGAAACGATTGGAAATGGGTCATCGCAAATTGGTCATCTGCCTTCTGTTCGGTACCGGCGTGACGCGCGCAAAATCGGGGCCAGTCAAGCAATCGGACAAACCTCTTCCACTGGCCAATAGCAAATCTTCAATGACAAATCCTCAATCCAAGAATCCAGAAGCTCCGGCCATTGCTTCGCCATCAGACCTTGCCAAAAAACGTCAAATGCGCCCTTTTTGATTTGACCGGCCGGGGACGGATGGCGTTATCATCTGAGGAATCATGAAAACCATAGGAATTGCGCGGTGGGTCCCCATCGGTCTGCTTTGTTGGCTCCTGTCCGCATTTTTCAACCCGGCTTTTGCCCAGGGCGCGGGCACCCTCGAGGAGCGCGTCGCCCGATTGGAGGCGGCCAGCCGCCAGGCGCCCCCCATCAACCCGGGCGACAACGCCTGGGTGCTGGCCAGCGCCGCGCTGGTCCTGATGATGACGGCGCCGGGGTTGATTCTTTTCTATGGCGGATTGGTCCGGCGCAAGAACGTCCTGGGCACGATGATGCAAAGCCTGGTCTTGATGGCGCTGGTTTCGATGTTGTGGATGCTCTACGGCTACAGCATGGCCTTCGGGGAAGGCAACCCGTTTTGCGGCAATCCGTTTCAGTATTTCCTGCTCAACGGGGTGGGGGCCGCGCCCAATGCGGCCTATGCGCCGGCCATCCCGCAGGAGAGCTTCATGCTCTTTCAAATGATGTTCGCCATCATCACCCCGGCCCTCATCAGCGGGGCGGTGGCGGAACGGATGCGCTTCAAGTCTTACGTCCTCTTCATGGTGCTCTGGGTCACCTTCATTTATTTCCCGCTCTGCCACATGGTTTGGGGCAAGGGCGGCCTGTTTAATTGGAGCGGGGGCGGCCGGTATCCCGTGCTTGATTTCGCGGGCGGCCTGGTGGTGCATGTCAGTTCGGGCGTCTCCGCCCTGGTCTGCGCGGTGGTGCTGGGCAAGCGCATCGGCTTCCCGGCCGAGCCGATGCCCCCGCACAATGTCGTCTTGAGCCTGATCGGCGCGGGGCTTCTGTGGGTGGGCTGGTTTGGTTTCAACGCCGGCAGCGCCGTCAGCGCCGGCGCCCTGGCCAGCAGCGCCTTTGCCGCGACCCATTTCTCGGCCGCCGCCGCCGCGCTGGGTTGGGGCGTGACCGAATGGCTCCTCAAGGGCAGGCCCAGCGTGCTCGGCGTCGCTTCCGGCATGGTCGCGGGCCTGGCCACCATCACCCCCGCCTCGGGTTTTGTCACGATCCCCGCCGCCTTTGTCATAGGTTTGACAGGCGGAGTGCTTTGCTACACGGCGGTGAGCAAACTCAAAAGCGCCCTCGGCTACGACGATTCTCTGGATGTCTTCGGCGTTCACGCCGTGGGCAGCGCGACCGGCTTGCTCATGCTGGGATTGTTCGCCAGCGCGGACGTCAACGCGGCCATTGGCAACACCTTCACCGCCGGCGGCAAGGTGATTTCCCTGGCCGGAAGCCCGGCCCAGTTGGGCAACCAGTTTATCGGCCTGAGCTTGACCGTGGCTTTTGCCGGCGCGGGCACGTTTCTCATCCTCAAGGTGGTCGGCGCGCTGGCCGGCCTGCGCGTCACGGCGGAGGAGGAGGATTCGGGATTGGACCTGACGCAGCACGGCGAGAGCGCGTACAATGATTAAGAGGAGGATGTCATGAAGAAAATTGAAGCCATCGTCAAACCGTTCAAATTGAACGACGTCAAGGAAGCCTTGAACGAAATCGGGTTGCAGGGAATGACCGTCTCCGAGGTCAAGGGCTTCGGCCGCCAGAAAGGCCACACCGAAATCTATCGCGGCAGCGAGTACACCATTGATTTCCTGCCCAAGGTGAAAATTGAAATCATCCTCCCCGACGCGGTGGTCAAGGCCGCCACCGACGCCATTCAGCGCGCTGCCCAGACCGGCAAGATCGGCGATGGAAAAATCTTCGTGCTCCCCGTTGACACCGCCATCCGCATCCGCACGCAAGAGGAAGGAGACAGCGCGGTCTAAGCATGTCCCATGAACTTCTCAATCTGGACGCGGTCGCGGAGTATTTGCATCTGACCCCGGACGACGTGGCGCAACGCGTCAAATGCCACGAGATACCGCACCAGAAGCGCGGCCGCCGCATTGTCTTTTCCAAGGATGACGTTGACCTTTGGGCTTCGCAACGCCTCCTCCGCCTGCCCGGCCGGCGGTTGACGGAGTATCACCAAAAATCCACCCGTGACACCCGGGAAATCCTGCCGCGCCAAACCCTCCTGCCGGAAATGATCCAGCCCGGTTTCATTTCCCCGGCCCTGCCGGCCAAAACCAAGTCTTCCGTTCTGCATGAGTTGGTGGCCTTGGCGGAAACCACCGGGCGCTTGAACAATCCCCAAGACTTGCTGGCCAGTCTGGAAGCCCGCGAAGCCCTCAGTTCCACCGGCATGCCGGGCGGTTTTGCCCTCCCCCACCCCCGCCTGCCCGACCCTTACCTGATCGAAACTTCCTTCATCGTCCTGGGCCGCGCCGTGCAGGAAATCCATTTTGGCGCGCCTGACGGCCAGCCCACCAACCTATTCTTCCTGATTTGTTGCCAGGACGGCCGGCTCCATCTGCACACTCTGGCCCGGATTTGTCTGATGGCCCAGAAAACCCCCCTGCTCGACCAACTCCGCCAGTCCCCCGATGCCGCCGCCATGCACGCCTGCCTGCTGGCCGCCGAGGAGCAAGCCCTCGCCGAAACAAAAGCCTGACTTTGAATTCTGCTTCACAGTGGGCTTGAGGGATGGTAGGGGTACCGAAACGCCCGGACCGATCCCGGCGCCATATTCGATTTGCATGGAAATACAAAAAATCAAAATCCTGCTCCTGGAGGACGATCCCGTGGATGTTTCCCTGTTGCGGAACTCCCTGGAGAAGTCCGGCGGGGGACGCTTCGAGTTGGAGGTGGCCGGCAGCCTGGCGGAAGCCCTGGCCCGCCTGGGCCGCGGCCAAACCGATCTGGTGCTCACGGACTTAAATCTGCCGGACAGCAACGGGCTGGACACGTTCAAAGCCGTCAAAGCGGCGGCGCGCGATCTGCCGGTCATTATTCTGAGCGGCACGGATGATGAAACCACCGCGGTCAATGCGGTCCACGCGGGGGCGGAGGATTATCTGGTCAAGGACCGCCTGACCCCGCCGCTGGTCTTGCGGGCCATTATTTATGCGATGGAACGCACCCAGGCCAAAAAGGCCACGCTCCAGGCGCAGGAGAAATACCGCAGCATTTTTGAAAATTCGGTTTCCGGCATTTTCCAGACTTCGCCGCAAGGCCGCTATCTGAACGTCAATCCGGCCCTGGCCCGCATTTACGGCTACGGTTCCACCGAGGAATTGATGTCGCACATCAGCGACATTGCCCGGCTGCTCTACGTGGATCCGAACCGCCGGGCGGAATTCGTCCGCCTCATGCAGGAGCAAGGGGTGGTGAACGATTTCGAATCGCAAGTTTATCGCAAAAACGGGACGGTGATCTGGATTGCGGAGAACGCCCGGGCCGTGCGCGGCCGGGAAGGCAACATCGAGTATTACGAAGGCATGGTGGAGGACATCACCGCCCGCAAGGAGGCGGAGGAGAAACTGCGCTTTTCCGAAATGCGCTTCCGCTCGGTCTGGCAGAATTGTACCGACGGCATGCGGCTGACCGATGAGCAGGGCATCGTCCTGGCCGTCAACCGCTCCTATTGCAACCTGGTCGGGCTGCCGGCCGAAGAGTTGGTCGGGCGTCCCTTCACCGTCCCCTATGCCGAAAGCGAGGATTGGGCCGCGATGACCCGCGCCTACCAGGAAAACTTCGCCGATCGCATGATGAATACACAACTGGAACGCCACGACACTTTCCGCTCCGGCAGGGCCGTGGACTGCGAAGTGTCCAACACCTTCATTGATTTGCAACAGGGCCGGTCGCTGCTCCTGACCGTCTTCCGCGACATCACCGTGCGCAAGCAGGCCGAGGAACGCGAGCATCGCATCAACGCCGAACTGGCCCGCAGCCAGGCGGAGTTGCGGAAAAAAAACGAGATCATGGAGGAGGACTTGCAAATGGCCCGGGAAATCCAACTGGCCATGCTGCCGCAGCAGTACCCCTCTTTTCCGCTGGGCGCGCCGCCCGCGGAAAGCTTGCTGCAATTCCGCCATCGCTATCATCCCACCGGCCAGGTCGGCGGGGACTTTTTCAACATCCTGCCCCTGGCCGCCAACAAGGCCGGCTTGTTTATCTGCGACGTCATGGGCCACGGCGTCCGTTCCGCCCTGGTCACGGCCATGGTCCGGGCGCTGGTGGAGGAACTGCGCCCCATGGCGGCGGATCCGGGCCAATTGTTGACACGCATCAACCGCGATATCCGCGCCATTTTGCAGCAATCCGGCACCCCCCTGTTCACCACCGCCTTTTACCTCGTGGCCGACCTGGAAACGCGGCAAATCACCTATGCCAATGCCGGTCATCCCCGGCCCTTCCTCATCCGCCGCCGGCGCGGCGAAGTCGAGGTGCTCAAATATGCCGACGGCAAGGCCCGCCCCGCCCTGGGCCTGTTCGAGAACACCGCCTACCCCACCGCCTCCTCTCCCCTGGCCGGCGGCGACCTCGTCATGCTCTTCACCGACGGCCTCTATGAGGTGGAAGGCCCGGGCCACGAGCCTTTCAGCCAGGAACTGCTCCTGCAAGCCGTGCGCAAACACGCCCATCTCCATTGCGAAGAACTTTTCAACCAGCTCTTCAAGGAAATTCCGGATTTCGCCCAAGGTCATGAATTCACCGACGACGTCTGCCTCGTCGGCATGGAGGCGTCCGAGAAGCTCTGACTGTTAGCCCGCCTATTTCACACCTCCCAACGCCGCTTGAGGGCAGGCAGCCTGCTGAAGAAGCGGGCGCGCTGGCAGGCCGCGCACCTTTACGCGGAGCCCGGTTGGCCTTCCCATCGGAGTGTGGCAGGTGCAGGTTGGGCGATCTGAAAAGGAATACACCCACATTAAACTCCCGCAATGTGGGTGTATTCATTTTAACGCCGCAACCAGTCGTGTCGAGAAAAAAGTTTTGGGACAGCAACCATTAGGGACAGCAACCATTAGGGCGGTTTAAGTAAAACTGTAGCCACAACATCTTGCCAGGCTACGAGAATCAGGTTCGCCCTGTGCGACTACAGAATTATTTAAACCCCTCCAGGCGATCTGAAATTGAATACACCCACATTGAACTCCCGCAATGTGGGTGTATTCATTTTAACGCCGCAACCAGTCGTGTCGAGAAAAAAGTTTTGGGACAGCGACTATGCGACTATTGGCTGATTCATTCCGGCTTTCTACCGGAATGAAATATGCGGGTTAGAAAGCGCCCCGGCCTGTTTCCATAATCATCTCCACCGTGCGGCGGGTCGCGCCGAGGTTGTTCTGGAATACCTGCCGGGCGCGCTCGCCCAGACGGGCCCGCAGGGCACTGTCGGCCAGCAATTCGGCCAGCGCCTGCTCCAGTTCCGCCGCCGTCTGCACCTGGATGGCGCCCTGCCCGGCCACGAAGGACTGGGCGACGGAGGCGAAATTCTGCATGTTCGGTCCGAACACCATTGGCTTGGCCAGCGCCGCCGGTTCAATGGGGTTCTGCCCGCCCCGGGCCGTCAGGCTTTTGCCCACAAAAACCAGCGCCGCCTGCTCGTAGAAAAACTTGAGTTCGCCCGTGCTGTCCACCAGCAGGCATTGCACCTGGCCGGTCGCCAGCCGCGTCTCCGGCGTGATGCCGGAGCGCCGGACATAGCTCACCCCGCGCGCCGCCAGTTCCTGTTCCACCGCCCCGGCCCTCTCAAAATGGCGCGGCACCAGAATCAGAAACAAATCCGGGAACCGCCCGCGCAGGCGCGGCAGCATGTCGGCCAGGACGGCCTCCTCCCCCGCGTGGGTGCTGCCGGCCACCAGCAGGCGGTCCTTGTTATTGACACCGATTTGGCCCAACAATCTGGGCACGTCCGGGCCGGAACGCTCCTCCGGTTTGGCCGCGTCGAATTTCAAATTTCCCGTCACCCGCAGCGCCGCCGCCGGGAATCCCAGTTGCGCCAGCCGCTCCGCCTCGCCGGGGGACTGGCAGCCCACGCCGCGAAACCGGGCGAAAAGCGGCCGGAACAAAAAGCCAAAGCGCCGGTAGCCGCCAAAAGAGCGGTCGGAGACGCGGGCGTTGACCAGGAAGACCGGCGTCCCCCGGTCCTGCGCCTGCCACAGCAAATTGGGCCACAGCTCCGATTCCACCAGAATGAGGGCGCGCGGTTGAATGGCGGCAAAGGCGCGCCGGATGACCCCGGCCAAATTGGCCGGATAATAAAAGCGCAAAATGCGCGCGGGCAGCCGCCGTTGCAACTCCCCCATCCCGGTGGAGGTAGTGGTGGAAACGGCGAAACGCCACCCCGGCAGGCGCGGTTCCAGTTCGGCCAGCAATTGCAAGGCAACCCCCGTTTCGCCCACGCTCACCGCGTGCAGCCAGAGCACCGGGCCTCCCGCCAGCGCGGCTTTGAATTCCGGGGTGTACCGGCCAAAACGCTCCCCCAGTCCGGCCCGCCAATTCCCCCGCCGCCACATCTTCCAAATATAGTAAGGCGCGCTCAACCAGAAAAAAATCACGAACAATATGTTGTAGCCGGCGCGCATGTTTTACCGGAAAAAAATCAGCCAGATCATTATTAACAGAGGCAGCAGGACGGGCACAGTCCATTTTATGACGTATCCCAGGAATCCCGGCAGAGCCACTCCCTGCCGCTCGGCGATGGCTTTGACCATGAAATTCGGACCGTTGCCGATGTAAGTGCATCCGCCAAAAAAGACCGACGCCACGCTCAACGCCGTCAAGGCCGCCTGCGATTGCCCGCCGGCGAGAATCTGCGCCACCTTTTCCGGCTGGCCCAAAGTCTGCCCCTGCCCGCCGAGCCAGGCGCTGAAAAAACTCAGGTAAGTCGGCGCATTGTCCAGCAGGCTGGAGAGCGTGCCCGAACCCCAATAGAAAAGCGCCGGGGAAGGGTTCGCGCCCAGCGCCGCCCGGGCGTGGCTTTGCAGCCAGTCCAGCGCCGGCATCATGGTGGCGAAGATTCCCAGAAACAAAACCGCCACCTCGACGATGGGATGGAAATCAAATTGGTTGGCTTCATGCACCGCCTTGCGGGTGGTGAACCAGGAGCCGGCCGCCGCCGCCAGCATCAGCCCTTCCCGCAGAAAAAGCGGCTGCGAAATAAAGACCGCCCCCAGAATCACCGCCAAAAATGCCAGGTTCCAAAGCCCCTCCAGCCCCCATACTTCATGCTTCTTGGGTGGCACGGGCGACCCGCCCGTCCCGCCGGGCCACTGGCCCGGCGGAAGCTCCAACGCCGCCTTTGGCAAGAATGATGCGTCACGCCGGCAGTCCGTCGTTCCGCGCCGGTAATGCCGGCAATCCACCACATAAAAAACCGCCAGCAAGAAGCCCATCCCGCAGAGCCACATCGGCCAGCAGTGCTCCGCCACCCACCAAAACGGCACGCCCTTCAGGTAGCCGAGCAAAAGCGGCGGATTGCCGAACGGCGCCAGACAACCGCCGGCATTGGAAACGATAAAAATGAAAAAAATGACATGATGGCCGGCGGCCCGCGGGCCATTGACCCGCAGCCACGGCCGGATCAGCAGCAGCGACGCCCCGACCGTTCCCAGAACATTGGCCAGCAGCGCCCCCGCCAACAGGAAAACCACATTGGCCGGCGGCGTCGCTCCGCCTTTGACGTTGATGTGCAGGCCGCCCGAGACGACAAACAACGAACCCACCAGGACGATAAAACCCAGGTAATCACGGCCTGCCTGGGCGGCGGTGTGCGTGGCTGCGGCCGGGAGAACCAAAAGATAATAGCCCACCGTGATCGCGCCAAGAGCCGCGACCGTTTTGCCATAATGCTTTTCCCACCAGGTGCGGAAGAGCAACGGCCCCAGCGCGATGCCGGCCAGAAGCAGCCCGAAAGGCAAAATCATCCATGGATTCGGTTCATATCCCACGCCCCAAAACTAATATCGCGAGCATGAAATTTCGACTCTCTTATGACAATTCTTTGGGAGCGCGGGCGTCCTCGCCCGCCGGGCGCATCTTAATACCACCACCATGCGATTTCCCAATTCCCTCGCCCCGCGAAGCGGGGAGAGGGTCAGGGAGAGGGGCTCGTTCAATCCATGGCGGTAGGGCGGCGCTGCCGCGCCGCCCAAGAGTTCAGGGCAGAGCGGCAGCTCTGCCCTGCCAGGAAGTTCCCAATTTCAGCTTTTTCCTTCACGCCGCTGCCTCCTCCAGCAGGCCCTCGCTGCGAACCCGGATGCACCGCTGCCTGGCCCCCTGACCCAGCGCCGCCCGCGCCTTTTCCTCCAGCAAGCCGGGGAAAAAGAGCAGCGGGAACGGGGTGAACCAAGCCAGGGCGGCTGCTTCATTGGCGGCGCGGCGCAGGGGCGCGTAAAGTTGCTCATCCGTCGTTTGCTGGAGCCATTCCCGCAACAGCCGGTCCTTCAGACGCTCCAGCTCCGATTCCTGCGTGCCGCGAAACGGCACGGGGGGAATGGGCGCCACCTCGAAGTGTGTCTCCGGTTCAAACCGGGTCGTCATTCTATTTCTTCTCATAAAATCCTTCAAAAAATCTTCAGTATGCGTTCTGCAAAAACGAAAAACCCACGACTGACTGGCAATCGTGGGTTCTTGAAATTATTTTCGTTTCCTTTATGCAAAACCTCCCACGATGCCAGCGCCGCAACAGCCGCGCCACACTGCAATGGCTCCGCCGGTGCGATGCGCACACTGATCAGATTGAACTGCAAACGATTTATTCATTCACTGTGCCCAGTATGACCCATTCCCAATAATTGTCAAGCCCTCCTCCGCAACAATTTGGTGACAAACGCAGCCTATTTGGAGTGCGGGAGCTTGCCTTTTTGCCGTTCCGGCCGTCTATTCCTCCCTACCATGGGGCGAGCACACTATGCAAGTGACTAATCATCAGGGCCTTGCAACAATGCTCACTTTTTCGCATTTTTTCATTGACCTATTTTACTTATACTCTAATATGCCATAGTGAGCATGGAAAAAGCAGGCGGAGTCAGAGGAGGAGTCAAACAGCAACGCGACGCCGGGATTTCCCCTCCCTGGCCGGTTCCCGATGGCGGCTTTAGCCGATTTCTGCTTTCCCAATTTCTGCTTTCTGCTTCTCCCTCCGCCCTTCTCAATTTTGAGATAATTCGAGTTGTTTCGAGTTATTTCGAGTTGTTTCGCGGCCCTGGGTTGACGCTGGCTGCCGAATGCGGGATTATCCCACCATGATTGTGACTCTTGATGCCAAAAGGCGGTTCAACATTCCGGCCAAGCTCGCTCCCGCAAGCCCGGGCGACCAATTCGACGCCACCTTTGACGCCGAAGAGGACGCTGTCATCCTCCGTCGAGTGAAACGAAAGCGGAACTGGCTGGAGGTCTGGAAGAAATGCCCGGTGCCGATGGACGACTTGCCGCCCCGCAGCCGCGAGTTGCCAAAGAAGGTCAAGCTGTCGGCTGGCGAACCCGTTTAAAGATGACCATTCTTGAAGTCATCCAGCGCAGCACGGATTTCCTGGCCAAAAAAGGGGTCCCCTCGCCCCGCCTCCAGGTCGAGCATCTTCTGGCTCATGCCCTCCGCATGCCGCGCATGAAGCTCTACTTGAGTTTCGAGCGCGCCCTGTCGCAGGAACAACTGGACGCCGTGCGCGCCCTGGTGCAGCGCCGCGGACGGCGCGAGCCGCTCCAGTATATCACCGGCTCGGCGGCCTTTTGCGGATTGGAGCTGGCCGTTAATCCCCATGTGCTGGTGCCCCGCCCGGAAACGGAATTGCTGGCCGAACGCGCGTGGAAATTTCTCCAGGAATCCAGCGCCCTCCCATCCGCGCCGGCCGCGCTGGACGTCGGCACGGGCAGCGGGTGCCTGGCTGTCGCCCTGGCGGTCAACGTCCCCTCCGCCGCCATCCACGCCACCGACGCCAGCGCCGACGCGCTGGCCCTGGCCCGCGAAAACGCGGCCCGGCATCACGCCGCCATCCAGTTTCATCACGGCGATCTTTTCGCGGCGCTCCCCTCCCCGGCGCGTTTCCGCCTCATCGTCTCCAATCCGCCCTACATCCCGACGGCGCGGCTGGCCGAGCTGGAGCCGGAAGTGCGCGACCACGAGCCGCGCCGCGCCCTGGACGGCGGCGCGGACGGATTGGATTTTTACCGGCGCATCGCGGCGGAAGCGGGCGTTTTCCTCGAAGCCGACGGACGCCTCATGCTGGAGCTGGACGACGACGGACCGGGGGCGGCGGCGGAAATTTTCCGGCGACAGAACTGGATTGTCGAAGCCATCGAATCGGATTACAATCAGCGGCCAAGAATTTTGATCGCGCGCCTGCAAACGGTGTGACGGCGCGCCCGGCCGCGGCCGGTTTTTATTATGGACAGCTTTCTCATCAAGGGCGGAACGCCGTTGCGCGGCGAAGTCGCCATCAGCGGCGCGAAGAACGCCGCGCTCCCCATCATGGCCGCGACGCTGCTCACCGCCGAGCCGTGCGTCATCCGGCGCGTTCCCCAGTTGAGCGACGTGTGGTTCATGGGGGAAATCCTCGCCTCGCTGGGGGCGGAAGTGAAATTCGACGGCAGCACCCTGACCGTGCGCGCGGCGCGGGTCAAGGGCCTGGGCGATTACGACCTTATCCGCAAGATGCGCGGCTCGGTGTGCATTCTCGGCCCGCTCCTGGGGCGGGGCGGCCAGGCGGTGGTGTCCCTGCCGGGCGGCTGCGTCATTGGCGCGCGCCCGATTGACCTGCATCTCAAGGGCCTGGAGGCGCTCGGCGCAAAAATTAGGATTGACGGCGGTTATATCCACGCCCGCGCCAAAAAGCTCAAGGGCGCGGATGTGTTCCTGGGCGGGCGCTGCGGCCCGACCGTCCTCGGCACGGCCAACGTCATGATGGCGGCCGCGCTGGCCGACGGCGTGACCCTGATCGAAAGCGCCGCCTGCGAGCCGGAGGTGGTGGACCTGGCCAATTTCCTCAATGCCATGGGGGCCAGGGTGGCGGGCGCGGGCAGCCCCACCCTCACCATCACCGGCGTGAAAAGTTTGCACGGCGCCGAGCACGAGGTCATCCCTGACCGCATCGAAGCCGCGACCTTCGCGGTGGCCGCCGCCGCCAGCCGCGGCGAAGTCATCCTCCGCGGCGCGCGCGCCGAGCACATGCGGGCCGTGCTGGACAAGTTGCGCGAAGCCGGCGTCACCGTAGAGCGGAGCGGGCCGGCCCTGAAAATTTCGCGCCGGGGACGGCTTAAGCCGGTGGACATCACGACCCTGCCTTACGCCGGTTTTCCGACGGACGCGCAGGCGCAAATGATGGTGCTGATGACCTTGACGCCGGGCATCAGCATTATTACCGAACGCATCTTTGAGTCCCGCTTCATGCATGTGAGCGAATTGGCGCGGCTGGGCGCGGACATCGCCATCGAAGGCCCCAGCGCCATTGTCAAAGGCGGCCGGCCCCTGAGCGGGGCGCCGGTCATGGCCAGCGATTTGCGCGCCTCGGCGGCCCTCATCATCGCGGGCCTGGCGGCGCGGGGCGAAACCCAGGTCAACCGCGTCTATCACATTGACCGGGGCTACGAAAAAATAGACGACAAGCTGCGCCGGCTCGGCGCGCGCATGGAACGATTGGAAGGCGCATGAGATTCCTCATGAGCGTGGCGCTCGCCGCCGCCCTGGGCCTGGGCGTCTGGCAAGTCAGTTGGAAAAGACCTGCGAATGGCGCTTGTAGCGGCGGTCTATGACCGCCGGTGGATTCACCGGCTTTCCAGCGGCGGTCATAGACCGCCGCTACAGGGATGGCGTGGTCAGCGCTTGCGGCAAAGCCAGCCTTCCAGGCGGCGCTCGAAGGCGCCGGGTTTTTCGTCGAAGATTTTTTTGCCCAGCTTGAAGGCGCGCTGTTGCAAGCGGGCGCGCTTGGCGGAAATTCGATTTGACAAGCGGTGGTAGTCCCGCGCCGGATGGGCGGCGTCCTCCTGCCGCAAGGCCTGGAGCACCAGAAACAGATCGTGGTCATCGCCCAGGGCCTGGCATAATTGTTCGGTGTGCTGGATCATGGCGCCGGCCTTTTTCGGGCCAAGCCGTTCAATCAAGGCCAGGCCGTGTCCCAAAATCTTGGCTTGCTTGCGCCATTCGTGCAAGGTTTCCGGCGCCGGTTTTTGGCGGGCCGCCTTCAGGGCCGCCCGGCCCCGTTTGTAGATGCGCTTCAGCCCCGCCGCCAAGCGCGCCGGCGTGGCCTGCCGCGACCGCAGCGCCGCGAAGGTCCCCCGCGAAGCCGATAGCATCTGCCGCACCGCGCGGCGCAAGGCCGGGATTTTCCGCATGAAAGCGTCCTCCCGCCGCCGCAGGCTGCGCTCGGTTTTTTTGGCAACCGGACCGGTCGCGGCCCGCAGCCTGCCCAGGGTTTGCAACTGCACATGGACATCGCGCAGGGGAGCAATCTTGCGGCCCGCCGCGGCCAGCCGCCGGTTTTCCCGGCGGAACAAATTCTTGGGGAAGGCCACGCGCAAGGAGCGCAGAAGGGAGCGCAGTCTTTTGAGGGATTTGCGCGTGTTATGCATGGCCTGGGCGCGGTTGGGCCGGCGCAACTCCGCCAGGGCCAGCGCGATTTCCTCGGCGGCAATGCGCCCGAGGGCGTCCGACAGCGCCTCGTTCTTTTCGATGCGATAGCTCATAGTGGAAGCCCGAAAGCGGTATCATATTCCTTTGTTTAAACAAAGTCACGATTAGGTTACGTTCGTGTGACGGAGTGCAAGGGCTTTTTTTGTCCGGTTCCGGCGGCGGGCGGCGTATATTAGGTGAAAGAATGACGGATGACCGGCAATTGCTCGCGCGCTATGTGGCGGAAGTTTCGGAGGAAGCCTTCGCGGAACTGACGCGGCGATACATGGGGCTGGTTTATTCGGCGGCCTTGAGACAGGTGCGCAATGAGCAACTGGCCCAGGACGTGACGCAGGTGGTGTTCGCCAATCTGGCGCGCAAAGCCGCATCCATCCCCGAGGGAACGGTGCTGGCGGGATGGCTGCATCGGGACACCCGTTATACCGCGCTGGATTTTCTCCGCGCCGAGGCGCGGCGTCTCCGGCGCGAACAACAATCCGTTGAAATGAACGCAACCAATTCCGATCCCCAGGCCGGCTGGGAGGAGATCCGCCCGTTGCTGGATGAAGCCCTGACCAAGCTCAGTCCGGCGGACCGCGACGCGCTGTTGCTGCGGTATTTCGAGCAGCGCGATTTCGCCGGAGTGGGCGCGGCGTTGGGGGCGAGCGCGGAAGCGGCGCGCAAGAGAGTGGATCGCGCACTGGAACGACTGCGCGAGCATTTGGTCAAACGCGGCATCACCACGACGGCGGCGGCTTTGGGCGGCGCGTTGGCGGCTCATGCCGTCGAATCGGTGCCGGCGGGGCTTGTGGTTTCGTTGGCGGCAGGCGCGGCAAGCGCGGCGGCTCCAGTCGCCGGCAGTTGGCTTTCAAATCTCATGCTTATGACCAAAACAAAAATCGCTATTAGCGCGGCGCTGCTTGTTGGACTTGTTTCCACACCTCTGATCATTCAACAACAAGCGCTCGCCGCCGCCCGCGCGGAACAAACGGAATTGCAGGCTCGATTGCGTGATTTGCCGGCGCAAACCGCCCAGCCAACCAGGCAACCTGGCACGATTGACATCGCGGCGCGGGACCGCGCCGATCTGGAACGCCTGCGGGTTGAAGCGGCGGCGCTCCGGGACAAGATTGCGCAATTCTCCGCGCAGGCGCAGCAGTTGGCCAGCGCAATTCCTGGGCATAAGCCCGGCGGCACTCCCTTGGGTGAAATCCTCCGGGCGCGTGACGCGCGTGATGTCGGACAGGCCACACCCGCCGCAACAATGCAGACTGCTGTGTGGTGCATATTGCAAGGTGACACGAATCGGCTGGCTCATCTCATGGTTATGGAATCTGGAGCCGATGTTGATGAATTCCACAGTTTTTTGGAGCAGATGGCCGAGAAAGCCCACATTGATCAAAGCACTACCAACGGCACAAAGGCCGAAGATATTGAAGATCTTGAATTCCACTTTTTGGAACAGCAGCCAGGACAAAATAATGACCGATGGATCATCATGCAAATCATAAAGAAGGATGGTACGGCCGAAAGCAAGCGGGATCTCCTCCGCCCGACTGATACAGGTTGGAAATGGGTTGTCGGTACTGACGGCGATCCCGTGGACGAAGACATTGCGGACCAGCCTTGAACTTTCACGCCGTCCTCATGGGAAGAAAGTCCACATGTTTCGTTTTGACTGTTATCATCGCCCTCGCGGCTTTGTTCGTGACGCGGCAGCGGACGCTGAACGCTCTGCGCGCGGTCAATGATTCGCTGCGAAAGCAGGTTGCTGTGGAAGTGTCGGCGCGCGGGGCGGCTGTCCGCCAACCTCCGGCGGAACCCACGCCGGGATTAAACGACGCCGACGAGCAAGAACTCCTGCAATTGCGCTCCAAGATCGCGCCTCTGCGGGAGCAACTGCGCGACGCCTCCAACCGCGTGGTCATTCTCCAGCGCCCACGCCTGGCTGGCAGCAAGTGATGGCGTAGCGGCGGACGGCAGTCCGCCGCCAACTAAAACGCCGGAAATTTGCGGCGGTCTGCCGACCGCCGCTACGCGCATTTGTTTGCCAACCTCCATCCTCAATTTGCCATCCTCGCCGCGTTCACTCACAGGGCGGCGCGGCAGCGCCGCCGTGAATTGAGGCGAAGCAGCAGCTTCGCCCTACCAGACTGCCATTGCTGCCCGTGCCCCCGGACGGACAACCAGCATGAAAAGATGTCCGGTTTGGCGGGGAGCGGTGATTGGTATATAGATGGATGCGATGGATGACAGCCAATTGCTGCGGGCGTATGCGACGGAAGGCTCGGAAACGGCTTTTGCATCGCTGGTGCAACGGCATATCCATTTCGTTTATTCCTCGGCGTTGCGACAGGTCGGCAACACGCATCTGGCGGAAGAGGTCACGCAGGCCGTCTTCATCATCCTGGCGCGAAAGGCCGGACGCCTCCGGCAAGGCACTGTCTTGGCTGGCTGGCTTTTCAACACGGCGCGCTTCGTCGCCGCGGCGGAACTCCGGGCCGCGGCGCGCCGGCACAAGCACGAACAGGAGGCTGGCATGGAATCATTACTTCGTGAAACAACAACCGACGCATCGTGGGAGCAGATCGCTCCGTTCCTGGACGAAGGCCTGGCGCAATTGAGCGAGAAGGACCGGCAGGCGGTGTTGCTGCGTTTTTTTGAGGAGAAAAGTTTTTTAGAGGTGGGCGCCCACCTGGGAGCCAATGAAGACGCTGCCAGAAAGCGGGTGGCGCGCGCCTTGAAGTCGTTGCGGGGGTTTTTCGCACAGCGCGGTCTGACGCTTTCGATTGCCGCCCTGACCACTGTGCTTTCCGCCAACGCCATTCAAGCCGCGCCGGCCAGCCTGGTGGCAGTCGTAACCGCAACTGCCGCATTACAAGGCGCGGCAGGGACGACTTCAACCGCCGCACTCGTGAAAGGAGCGCTAAAACTCATGGCATGGGCGAAATTGAAAACCACTGTCGTTGTTGGCCTTGGAATCCTCCTGGCCGCCGGAACCACCGTCATCGCCGTTCAAGAAGTGCTGCCGCAGTCTCCGCCGCGCCAGACTCAGAAACTGGCGGATGGTTCCTTGCTGACCCTGGAAAGTGTGGAGATCGGCGGGATCCGTACGTCTCTGGTCGGCGAACTAAAAAGGACTTTTACCAATACGCTGGCTTCAAGCCTGGATGTGAAATTCAGGCTCTCCGGTGCGACGCCTGAGAACGGGCTGGTAAAACCGGCTTTTTTTCAACAGTTCCGCGCGGTGGTTTCCGGGGATGACGGATGGGAGTATGTGGACGACTTGCCGCCCTCCAGAAAATCCGGGAATGATTATTATCTCGAATTCCACGCCAATCTCTTCCCCCACGATTCCCACCTTCTGCGCATTCGCATACAGGAGCGCGGCAGGAAGGACTTGCCTTGGAGCACTTTGGCCGAGTTCACCCACAACCAGCAGCCCGGCAAGGAAGAGACGTGGGAACCGGAGCAAACGCCAGCAAGCCGAAGGGCGGAAGGGATGCAGATCAATTTGGGCGAGGTCACGGCCCTGCTCGGGCCTTACGGCCCGAGTGTGGATATATGGAACGGGACCTTCGAAGCCGGGATCGTTTCGATTCCCTGGCAACTCAAGAGGAACGGAGTGCTGCTGACCAATTGGAGCCTCCGGGACCTCATCATCCGGGACTCCAGCGGAAATGCGGATTATATCGGCAATAAGGGGAGTGTGTCCAACGGTTGGATGGTTGACCGCGCCTGGCGCTCGCCCGATCCCCGCGAGGTGTGGAAGATGCAAGCTAACCTAACGGAGGACTCCGGCTATGAGGCTGCCAATGTGTTCACCGTCCACATCCCTGTGTTGCCCGACCAAAAATCGAGCTTTGAAACCAACCTGGGCGGCTTCCCTTTCCGCCTTGCGGGGGATGGCAATGGCACCGCCGCAGGCATTGGAATCACCGTAGAATTATTATTGACCAACAGGCCGGACCTGCGCTTGAACTTCCTGTGCGTGCAAGACACATCGGGTAAAGACGCCTTCGGCGGCTGGGCCGGCGATTGGGGGCAGTTCCATTTTTGGAAATCGGTCAAAATGCCGCAAGACGGAGCAGGAGTAGTGGCGACTTTTGCCATCGGCAAAAACATTCCGGTGGAATTCGTCATCAAGCCCCGGCTGGTCGCCCCTCCTCCAACCAAGGATGAACGGAATTGAGCGGCCGGGCGCGGGCGGCAGGTGATGGCGTAGCGGCGGACGGCAGTCCGCCGCCAACTGAAACGCCGGAAGTTTGCGGCGGTCTGCCGACCGCCGCTACGCACTTTCGGTTGCCAACCTCCATCCTCCATTCTCCATCCGCGCTGCGTTCACTCAAGGTGGGAGGAGTTGGAACAACCCCGTCGCGTTGGTGCTGAGGAAGAAGCCAGCAGCGTTGGTTGGTTGCTGCAAGACGATGCCGCTGATCGGGGTCGCCAGACCGGTCGCCGGATCGAGGAAGCTGCCACTGATGAGGCCGGTGGCGGGAACCACCGACAAGGTCAGTTTCGAAATGCCCGCACCGTTGGTCGCGAAGTTGCCGGTGAGCAAGAGGGTGGCGTCGTTGGTCAGCGCGACGGGCAGGTTGCCGCCGCTCAAGGTGATTTGGAAATTGGTCGCGCCCAGCACCGGCGTTTTGGCCGAGCCGGGCGTGAAGGTTGAACCTGTAATTGACACGGCATTGGTGAAGCCATGTGGGTAGAGTTTGCCGGAGGAATTGGTGCGGAACCAGGCGGCGCTGCCCTCCAGACTGAGGCCGGGAAGATTGGTGAAAATGATCCAGCCCGACAGCGATCCCAGCGTTCCGGTTCCGTAAAGCGGCATGTAGAGCGGCCATTGCCCGTACTTGGAAACGCCCGCCGCCGACGGCCCCACCGGGGTGTTGTCCGGGAGCGTTCCGGCGAGGGAAGCCATTCCCGCCGGGGTGACAGTCACTTTCGCCCAGCCATCGCCGCCGGGGCCGGCCGCGCCATCGCCGCCGCTGTCAATAATAAGTGTGTTTGTCCCCCGCCAGGGAGAAGGGGCGGCGGCGCTGTAAATGGCCAGGTCCGCCTCCAGGGCGGCCACCCAGTTGCCGTCAGTTACCGTGCCGAGCATTTGTTGCGTGCCGCTGCTCACGTCCAGAGCCAGCCTCAGAGCGAGCGGCGTTTTGCCCGTTCGCGAGACGTTCGTCGCGGACTGGCCGCCGGGAGAAAACGCGCCGGTGAAACCGTAGGAACCGCCGGCGCTCTGAATGTTCCCGCTGTAGGCGCCCAGGCTGGTCAGGGACAAGGTGAAGAGGCCGGAACTGCGAAACTGCGCCGGCGTTTCGGAGAACAGTCCGTAATAATTGCCCGCGAGGTTGGTGAAGGGGTTGGGAATCAGAGTCAGCATGACCGGGGCGGTGGTGGCGCTGCCGTAGGCGTTGGTGGCAACCATCTTATAGGTGCCGGCACTGGCAGTGGAAATGTTTTCCAGGGTCAGTGACGGCGCGGCGGCCCCGGCCACTTTGACGCCGTTTTTCAACCAGAAATAATTGAGCGGCGCCGCGCCCGACGCGCCAGCGGTGAAGGTCACGCTGCCTTTCGGGAACATGGATTGGGACTGCGGTTCCAGCACAATGAACGGCGTCAACCTCATCGTCACCAGCACCGGCCCGCCGGGTTGGCTGGACAGGCCGTTGGCGGTTTGAACGGCAGTCAGGTCATGCGTTCCGTTGCCCAGCTTGAGCGTCGCGGAAAACTTTCCCGCGCTGTTGGCGGTGACGGCGCTGTTGGAGACGCCGCCGTCGTAAATGGTCACCTTCGCCGCCGCCATCCCGGCGCCGCTGACAGCCAGGGAAGGATTGGTGGTGACCAGGCCGGAGGCGGGCGAAAGGATGACCGGCGAGGGCACAATCAAGACGTTCACCCGGGCAGCGGAACTGGCCAGGCTGGTCGCGCCGTTGGTGGATTGGGTGGCGGTCAGGGAATGGGGTCCGCTGCCCAGCGTTACCAAGCCGGAATAACCGCCCGCCGCATTGTTGGTGAAGCTCGCGATCAACACCGCGCCGGAGGATGTGTTATCGTACAGATTGACGATGGCGTTTGCAACGCCTTTTTCCATGAAGGCCACGGCGGGGGTGGAATTGGACGGGACGGCCAGGCTGGGGGGAAGCGGCGTCAATACTACTGAAATGGAGGGGCTGGGAAGGTTGGTCCCGTCTTGCGACTGCACCGCGCTCAGGAGGTTGGTGCCGTAGGACAGGGCGGCGCTGAGCGAGAAAAGCCCGTTGGAAGCGACGACGAGGGAGTTGCCGGCGACGCCGTTGTCATAAAGGGTCAAGGGCAATCCGGGGATGGCCGCGCCGCTGACCTCGATGGAGGCCGAGGTGGTTTGGAAGCCGGAGGCCGGGGAAAGGATTTCCGGCTGGGTCAGAGCCGGGCCGGTGCAGCAAGTATAAACCCCGTCAAAGACGTTGACCGTATCAATCCACCAACCGACCGCGGGGAAAACATTGTCGAAGTCTGTTCCAAGCCGCCATTTCAACTGGACGGTCTGCCCGGCGGCGGCGGCGGGAAGTTGGACGATGGTGGTGATAAAAGAATTGGTGCTATAAGGACCCGAGATTCCGCTCCAGGCCTGGCGGCCCGCCAAAGGATTGTTATGGGGGCCTTCATTGGAGCTGATGACCATGTTGTAGGCGCCGCTGACAAAACTTCCGCCGGCGGCCAGAATGTCCTGAAAAGCGCCGTTGCCGATGCTGATTTCCAGCACGCCGCCATCGTAAGCGGCCGAGCCGTCCGACTCGGCTTCCAAAAGGAAATTGTTGCGGAAAACCAACCGGGCGGACGAACTGTTGATGGCGATGAGCGGCGAATCCAGTTCGCCCACACCGATGTTGGGGGAATCCGCGCAAAACGCGGCGTTGGGTGGCGTGTCAAAAACCGAAGTCTCGGTGCTCCAGACCCCTTGGTCACCGGTGGCGGAGGTGGTCCAACCGGCCGGCAGGGCGGGCGCGGTGACGCCGTCGAAATTCTCGGTCAGGGCCGTGGTTTGGGTGAACCGGCCCAATTGGAAAGCATAACTGGCCGTCCCCAGGCTGGCCGTGCCGTCCTGCAACGCCAGGCTGGCTGTGATCGTCCCGCCACAGACCCCACTGGCAGTGAAGGTGAACGGCATGGCGACGGCGGGTCCGCCGCCTGTCAATACTCCGTAGGTTTTGGGGCCGTCCGGCCCGCCCACCCCGCCGGAGGCCAGCAGCGTGGCGGTCAAATTGGTAATGTTGACCAGCCCGCCGTTGAGCAAGGCGAAATTAACGGTGACGGTTTCGCCCGGATCAATGACCCCGTTGGTGGGGAGGCAACTTTCGGCCACAAGGGTGGCGGCGGCGATTGCGACGCTGTTGGCGTTATAGGCGACCAGCGCGAAATCCTGTTCCAGGGCATCGGCGCTGTTGGGCACGCCGACAGAATTGATGTTGGCCGCCGTCACGGTGATGGTGAAACTTCCCGATGCGCCCGCCGGGAGAAAAACGCTTTCCACATTATCCAGCGTGTCGGCCGCGCCGCCGTTTGTCGAGAATGCGCCATTGAACACATTTCCCTTGTAAGTGACGCCGCCGACGGTAACTAGGAGATCCAGATCGTTGTTGGCCGCGCTGCCGGTGGTGCTGCCCGGGGCGTCGGTCCAGGCGAGCGTCACGCGGAAGGGTTGGCCCGGATCGGCGACGGTCCCGGAATAAGTGCGCGTCTGGCCGCTGGCAGTGAAGAGGTCGCCGGCCAGTTCGTCGCGCCGCAGGCGCGGCGCGCCGTCAAAGGCCATGCCCAGGTCCATTTCACCCATGCCTTGATTGTCCGACCAAAGCGTGTCGGCGGCGCCGGGGCCGGTCATGTAACGGGCCGAATTCATCAGAAAAGCCTTGGTCATGGCCGCGCTGGGCGGGGTCCAGCCGTGGTTGATAAAGTACTGGCGCAACAAGGCGCAACCGCCCGACACCGCTGCGGTGGAATGGCTGGTGCCGGTGGATGTCGTATAAAACTGCTGGCCGGCGGGGAAAAACAGATTTGTCCCCAGGCCGCCACAGACGCCGCTGGCATCAGAGAGAAAACACGGGTCCGCCGCGCCCCCGGCCCCCGGATTTTTTGCCTCGGGCACGCCGCCGCTGATGCGGGTGGCAGGGGCCATGAGGTCGGGCTTGTGACGGCCATCATCGCACGGCCCGCGGCTGGAATAACTAAAGATGGCGTTGGCGTTGGCGGAATAAGCGTCGCTCCAGCCGCAATCGTCCACCCCGCCCAAGCTCTGCACGTTTTGCGCCGCGCCTACTGCAATAACATTCTTGGCCGTGGCGGGCGAATTAACGGATTGCGGCACAGTTTGTGTCCCGTCGTAGCCGTCGTTGCCCGCGGCAAAGACAATCACCATTTCCTGGTTGCCCGGCGCGGAAGGCTCCGCGTTCCGCACCAGCGCATCGTAGGCCTGGGCGTCCGCATCGTAGGCCCCGTCGCTGCCACTGTCGCCCCAACTGTTGTTGCTGATGCGCGCCCCGCTCCGGCAGGCGGCGGACTCCATGTTGGTATAGTTCGGATTGGTGAAGTTGTCAGGATCGAAAATAACGGATGAACCGAGCCGCACAAAAGGGCAGACACCCAGTCCATAATGATAGCCCGCGCCATCCTCAAACGGAAAGCCGGACGAATCATCATAGCCGCCCACGATATGGGCGTTGAGCGTGCCGTGCCCGTCGCAGCCTTTGAGGGTGCTCCCCGAGTTGGGCGCGCCTTCCAGACGATTGTAAATGACCCGGCTCCCGGCGCTGATTTGGCCGTTGATGTACAAGCCGAAATGGTTGGGCGCCGTCGTCCCGTCATCAATCCCGCTGTCTGATATATCCACGGCAAAGCCCGAGGCATTGAATTGCGCCTGGGTGAAGCCCCTGCCCGCCAGCCACGCCAAATAACCCGGCCCGTCCGGCGCGTCCCCCGATAAATTCCCCGCCACAATCTGATCCTGCCGCTCATCCAGTTTCCTGGGCTTGAAATAGGGCAGAATGGAAACCACGTCCGGCTGGGCCGCGATGCGCGCCAAATCCGCCGCCCCAAACCGGCCGGCCACATTCAAATAATGCAGCGCCGCATACTGCCGCTGGAACGGTTCCCGCTTCAGCTCGTCCAGCAATTGCAACGTCTTGCCGTTGGCCTCCGCATCGGCCATCAACTGGATGGCAAACCGCTCCGTGCCGATCTGGCGCGGACGTCCCTGGCCGTCCACCGGCCTGGCGGCGGGATGGATCTTGTAATCGTCCAGATAAGGACCTTCCCATTGGACGTGCGGCGCCTGGCCCGCCAGCGCCTGAATCCGCTCGATGGCCGCGGCATCGCCATAGACCAGATAAGCGTTTTGCGGAATATAACTGACAATCAGCGCGCCGGCCTTGAGCAGGGAATCCCGCCAGGCGGGCTGCACCGGCCCGGCAAACTGAATCAAGTGCATCCGTTTGCCGGCAAACGCCGCCGCCGGTTTGCGCAGAGCCTGGATTTGCGGGAGGGAAGTGTCCAGCCGGGCGGCATTGAGGTGGATGACATTGTAATCGTCCCGCAGTTCAATCTGGCCGGCCAAGGCGGTGGCCGTCGCGTGGTCCAGATCAAAAAGCTGAAACCCTCCATAATCGGCGATGCGGCGCTCTCCATTGGCCGCAAGCCGGCTGGCCAGGGCGGGATCGTTCACCTGCGCCTTATGACGCGGCGCGGCAGACAGGGTGGCGGCGGGAACGGAGGAAGGAATTTGCGCGCGGTCGAGCAACGCGGGCGCCAGCCACAAGAACACGCCCAAACAAACTGTGTTTATCTTCTTAATAATGATAAAATCGGTCCGGCTCGATCCGCCCCGCGCGCTCCATTTGTGATCACATATCATAGCGGGTGGGGTGGGTTCTTCAAGCAAAATGGCAATGCGTCGGTGATGGGCGCAAATGGATTGGCTGGGTCGGCGCGCTGCGCCGACCGGACGCCGCAGCGCGGCGTCCCTGCCTTCCATGACCGACGCATTACGCAGAATGGGCACGAAAAACATAGCCGGGTACAGGACAAAGGTCTCCACGTCGGCGGTAGGCGCTGCTGCGCCGCCCAAGACTTCACGGCAGAGCGGCACCTCTGCCCTGCCAGGAAGGTGGAGATTCTTGTCATGCGCCCGGTCCCGATAATAAAATGAGATGGGGCTTGCGGAACCAGGGCGGCGCCGCTAAAGTGTGAGGGTCTTCCTGGAACGCGGGGTGGAGCAGCCTGGTAGCTCGTCAGGCTCATAACCTGAAGGTCGTGAGTTCAAATCTCACCCCCGCAACCAATTTCAGGGCCTGAAACCATCGTTTCAGGCCCTATTTTACAGGGTTTTTTGCATGTCTGGCATTTTGGGGCAATTTTTTGGTACAAGGTGCAACATGGTGGAAAATGGCGAACAAAAACCAACCAAACCACCAACCACTTTCCGTCCAGCGGTCCTTTTCCCGGCTCTTCGCGCCAGCCTGCGACCTCAACTTGTGTGTGGACACGAAAGCAGTCCGGTGTCAGGCGGCGTTTCCGGTGTTCAGCGCCGTCGTTGCCGGGATGATTGAGCCAAGCGGCGCGCAGGCCTTGGGGCTGACCACGGAACTTCTCAAAATCATCCGCGACCACTGGACGGCCATCGAGAGCGGTTCGCATCCCCGTTTCACTTCAAATCTTTGGTCCACAATGCCAGTTCTTGTTTGGTCAGCATTCCGTAATCCTCCAGCGCCCGGCCAATCTGCGCTGGCGTGGCCCTGCCGAGACCAATCCTGTTTTCAAACGCTGTGATTTGATCCACCAGCATTGGAAGTTGGCTTGCCGCCTGGCTTGCATCGGACCCATCCGCGCTCCCCCGTGCCACTTGCGCCACCAGCAGCAAGGCGCGCAAATGCCCCGACACATTGTGCTCCTCAATTGCCTTCTTCAATTGCCCCGGGTTTCCACTGCCGTTTGAATCTATCCGGGCCAGGAATCCGCTCGCCTCCTCGTCACTGTATCGCGGAAAGACCCCCGTGAAGATGTTAAGATAATCCCTCAATCGGGCAACGACCTGGGGCTGTGTCAAAACCCCGCGCCGCAGGCAAACAAAAAGCAGCCGGCTCGTTGCGACCATAACATCCATGAAGTTCGACAGGCCGGCAATATTGGCCTGGCGTTCATGCCGGCGCAACACCCTGTCCCGGTGCCGGTCTGCAAAGCTGTAAATCGCCTCTCCAAGGACCGGGAATTGGTCCCGAGAAAGTTTCAACCAATCCGGCATCGTGTCGGGCTGGAATGGATCACGAATCTTGACCCGGGAGCCATGGCCTCCACCCCGTGCGCGGCCATCATCCGCGTAATGAATCCTGAGACTCGTCAAATACTGGATGAGTTGGGCATGACCCTGCTGGCCGCCAATCTCATCCAAATGCTCCACCAATCCACGGCCCGTTTCGCGGACCTCCGTTTCCCGCCCCGAATTGCCCGCCGAACTGCTGCGTCGGCCCCGCTTCTTGGCCGGCTTGGGTGGGGCCTGGTCGCCCTTCACCCTGGCCCAACGCATTTTGCGTTCTTTCGCCAGAGCCTTTACGAGTTTGCGCCGATGGGCGGCGGACAGTTTGCGCTTGGCCGGAACTGTGGCTTCCTTGGCGAAAGGAACTGGAACTTCAACTCCGCCAGCGGCAATTGCCTCGATTTGGCCTTGCAAAGCCTCAATCTGCTCCCGTATCGCAACCAGTTTTCGCAGTTGTTGAACGGTCAACTTTTGCAGCGGCGTCATAGTTTCGTGCAGGGTGCTCCGCCGCCGAGTTGCCGTCAAGACAGGATGCCGCAGACGAACCAAAAGGCGACGAGGATGATTGAGGAAATTGCTCCGCAGAAAAAAACCTGGCAACAAGAATCATGCAATCAAGCGCTTCGGCCAATGAACTCAACCGGCCAGACCTGACCGGGGTCGCTCCGGCTATCGCAATCTATCCGTCCTTAAGTCCGCAGCAGAATCGCCGATATATTAAGAAGTGTGGTTTCTCAACGCGAGAATAGCAGTTCGGATTAGGAACGGACGAAGGAAGATATACCATTGAAAACACATAGGCATCGCGAATCGGTAAAACCCACCATTCCTCGACTCGACGACCTCGTCGGACCGAGGGACGGCTGGTTCGTCGAGCCAGCGACCATCGACCCGGAAGTTGGGGAAGAGGTGGTAATCTTCCTCAGAGACCAAGCGTCACAAATAAAGAAACTGTGTCGAATCAAACCGCTCCTTCACGTCTCAACCGAAGCACTGAGCAACGATTATGGCCAGGTCGGCTATATCCACTTTTGGTTATCGGATCAGAAGACTCCAAATGTCGCGATAGCTTTCGACGTTAAGCCTGTCGACCCCCACAGTAAAAAGGAACTCTCGTTGTGGTGCCGCCTGGCTGCCCAAGCCCACTGGCACCTGTTTTTGGTCACAGGGAACGAGATGCGCGGTTATATCACTTTCAACAGCAACTTCGATCTGGACAAACAGCTCAAATGGACCGTCAAATGGTCGAAGGCGCACACGAGACCCCGATGCTGACCCCATCAATGCCCGGGATCTGTTCATGGAGCAACTCTGTGTCGAGGATCTCATGAACATGCCCGCCGGTCACTCCAGTCAATACCTTGTTCTCAGCAAGCCCGGCGCGTAGCCATCGGGCACGCAGCAAGCAAGCAAAACCCCCACGCACGCGTGAATCTTCGCATCCGGCACCATCCCGCCCGAGTTGCAATCCACCAAGTCCACGCCCGCCGGTTTCAAGTGCCCCAATTCCTTCGCACGGCCTCGATGCGACCCAAAAGCAGCCCGACTGACCACGCGTAACAGGTTGTTGATCTATTGCGTTCGCCAGCTTAAAACCCAATGAACACAAGGGTTTATAGGGTGTACATCACCTGAAAAAATGGCTTGCAGTACCGACACAGTACAAGTTTGTTTGTAAACTACCCGATGAAGTGCCCCAACAAGGCACTTTACCCTGTCTTCCACCGAATGAATGGCGAACGTCGCCCAAAAATTTCAGTTCACTGGCTGATGCCAAAGCTGAGGCCAAGAACATCATCAAGGAAACTTACACTCAAGGCGACGGCAAAATCCACTCGGGCGTGATGAGGAGTTCGATTGGCTGGCTGCCATGTACATTTTGCGCTCCTGACACGTTTATGCCCGCGACCACGATGCGACTGCCCGGTCGCAGCACGCGCTTGCGCTCGCCGAAGCTCCTTGAGATTACCGACTAAACAACTTGGCGAACTGAGTCCTGGCCGCCGAACGGATTTGGCACTTGCAGCATGCATTCCGGGTCGTCGCGCCACTGGCCGTCCACCAGGAAACGGTAGTGATGCGGGCCAGGTTCGAGTTCAACCGTGGTGTGCCAGATACCGTCCGCGCCTTTTTGCATGTTGATCGGCTCTTGCTGCCAGCGCGTGAAGTCACCGGCCAACTGCACGCTCGTCGCCGTGGGTGCGGTGAAGAAAAAGGTTTGCTTTCTTCCTTTCCCCTCTCCGGCTATTGCATGCTTTGCTTTGTCTCTCTTTGGCATGTTTTCTTTCGGTTGTGGCCCCACGGCAGCGCCTCTCGAGCCAGTTGTTCGCGGCGATCTTCGCTGCGGCGGGATATGGTTGAACCTCGACGCCGGCATTCGGCCCTGGCTGGCCTCTTTCAAAACCTGATCCTGAGGCCCTCAATGTTACATCGGTGCGCGGCTTACTCGTTCACGGCACCTCCATGTATGGGTGAAGGAGCGCGTGCTCCCGGATGGCAGCAGCGCCGGGTTACAAACACTTCGCGTTCGTGCGGGCTGGCCGCGGAAGTCGCGGATTCGTCCTCGTCTGGCCTCGCGTCGCGAAAAATGAAGGTCAAGCCATGACGCCCGGCGAGCCGGGACAGTTCGGGCGCCGCAGAAGTGGAAAGCGTGTCGCCGTTTCCACCATCCCATACGGCCAGCGCGGCATCCTGAACCTGTCGGCACTTCGCCCACCGATCGAGCCAGTCCGGCACCCAAGCGGGAAGCGACAGAGAATGACGCAAAACGAGCACCACCAGGTGCGCGTCGGTCGCGTCCGTCAGCGCCGCGTCCGCCTTCAAAGACGGCATGAGCATGTCGAGCCGCCAAGGCTTGACGGTCCACAACAAAGCTGCATCCGCGCGATGCGCCGCGCGCTCCAACATCACTTTCGCCTTCGCCGCGCATGCAAAGTCATCGTAAATAATCACGGCATTCATAGTCGGCTCAACACTATTTTTCGTCTCGCATTGCAGTCGCAATCATGCGGCTGTAAGACTTCATTTCATACGATATTGCCTTCAACACTACTTGCCTTGCCTGCTGCCCTGACGATCCGCTTAATAATGACATTACACTCTGAACATTAAAATCTCCTGAAAATAACATTAAAATCGGGTTGTCTGGCGGAGGCGGTATGCCTCGCGCCGAACATTGATGGGGGATGAATTTAACGTTAAAAACCACGAAGAGAGCGCGGCGGCACTTAATTCAACTGGCGTTAATGCAGGCGGCCGAGTTGGAAGTCCAGGGCGGCGCGCTGGATGTGGTAATCGTAGCGCGCGCCGGCTTCCTCGATTTGGGCGGAGGTTTGATTCAACTCCGCCTGGCTTAACTCCACGATGGAACCGAGTTGAAGATTGAACCGGGACTGCGCCAGTTCCAGGGCCCTGTTGGCGTTTTGCAGCAGGCTCGCCGTCAGCGCCAGACGCGCAAAGGCATAGTCGAGGTTAAGCTTGGAAATCTGCGTGTCGCGCGCAATGGTGTTTTCCTTGTCGCGCACGGTCTGGTCCGCCGCATCGGCCTGCAATTCCGCCTCGCGCTGCCGGGCCTTGTAGAGTCCGCCGGTAAAGATCGGGAAATTGAGGTTCAGGCCGGCCGCCCCATAATTGTCCCCCAGGCGCGAATCGCCGAGGGGCGTCAGGCCGCCGCTGGCGACGGCGCTGAGGGTCGGGTAGCTCAACTTGTTTTCCGCGCGCGCGAATTCCTTGGCGGCATCGCGCTGGTAACGGGTGCGGGCCAGGTCGGGCCGGTTCCCCAGGGCTTCGAAGATCAATTCCGGGGCGCTGTTGGTCAGCCGTTCGGGCATCGGCTCCTCCGCCAAGGCAAAGCTTTCCGCCTGACGCTCTCCGAGTACGGTGGAGAGATTGGCAAAGGCCGACTGCAAATCGTTGTCTGCCTTGGCCACGAGCAGGCGGGCCTGATCCAGATCCACGCTGGCAAAGCTGACATCCAGATCGGACTTTATTTTGTTGGTGGCATAGGCCTGGGTTTGGCGCAGCACCACCGCGCGCTCATTTTCTGTTTGACGCGCCGCCGCCAGGATGGCCTGCGCCTGCAAGGCGGCGAAATAGGCGGCATTAACCTCGAGCAAAATCTCCTCGCGGGTTGCCTCCCGGTTCATCTCCTCGGCTTTCGAGCGCAATTTGGTGGTCTGGGTTAGTTCCGACGTTCGTCCAAAATCGGTGATGAGCTGCTGGATGGTGAGGCCGCCGGCCGTGCGCTCATAGACGTTGGGATTGTTGAGATATCCGGCGGCAATGCGGGTGTTGTTGGTGTCGGCTACCCCCACGGCGGTGCCGCTGGCATAGATATTGGGGAAAAATGCCGCGCGCGCCTGCTTGACCGATTGTTGGGCGGCCAGGGCGATGAGGCTGGCGACGGAAATGCGGGGGTGTTGCGCCAAAGCGATATCCTCGGCTTCCCGCAAGGTCAGGCGCCTCGGCGCATCGGCGGCGCGCAGCCAGCCGGCGGCGCAAAGCAATAGCATAAAGCAAACGGCTTTTTTCACGTGGCGGGAATTTCCTTGGGTGAGGTGGAACGGGGGCGGTCGTGTTTTCCATAAAGAATGAGGTAGGCGGCAGGAACGATGAACACGGTCAAAACCACCGAAACGGTCAGTCCCCCGATAATCGCTTGCGCCAGGGGCGCGTAAGCTTCGCCGCCCGTGCCCAGTTTCAAGGCCATGGGAATGAGGCCCATCAACGTCGCCAGCGAGGTCATCAAGACCGGCCGCAACCGCACGCGGCAGGCCAGCGCCACGGCCTGCCGAACCGTCTTCCCTTCCTCTCGCAAGCGCCGGGTAAAATCCACGATGAGGATGCTGTTGGACACGACGATCCCCACCATCATAATGACGCCCATGAGCGACATGACGTTGAGCGTGCCCCCGCCCAGCCACAAAATGAGCAGCACCCCGGTCAAGCCAGTCGGCACGGCCAGCAAAATCAGCAACGGATCAACAAAGGATTGGAACTGCGCCACCAGGATCAGATAGACCAGGAGCGTGGAAAGGATCAGCCCCAGGCCAAAACTCTTGAACGAGGTGCGCATCGCCTGCACCGAGCCGCGCACGTTGATGACCATATTTTCCGGCAGCTTGGTTTGGTCAATAATTTTTTGCACGCCGGCATAGACCCGGCTCAAATCTTCGCCCGAGGGCGCGACGTAAATGTCCACAGTGCGGCGGATTTGATAGTGATCCACTTCGGTCGGGCTGAGAATGTGGGAAAAGCGGACGACCGAGTCCAGCCTGGTGGACTGCTTGAGCCGGGGCGAGCGCAAGGGCATGGAGCCGAGGTCGGCCAGATTCTTGATGACGTTCTCCGGGTATTGGACGGTCAGCAGGTAATTATTTCCCGTTTTGGGATCAATCCAATAGCTCGGCGCGATCATGCCGCTGGAGGTCAGAGCAGTGATGAGGCTGTCCACCACTTCCTGGGCGGAAAGGCCCAATTCGCTGGCTCGCTCGCGGTCAATATCAATTTTCAGCGCCGGATAATCCACGTCTTGCGGCACCAGCACGTCGCTCACGCCAGGCAGGGCGCGCACTTGCCGGGCGATTTTTGTGGCCATGGCGTGGTCGGCGGGCATGTCCATGCCGCTCACTTGAATGTCCAGCGGCGCGGGCATGCCCTGGTTCAAGATGGCGTCCACCAGGCCGCCGGTTTGGAAATAGGCGCTGAGTTCCGGCAACTCCTTTTGGAGCTTGGCGCGCACCAAGTTCATGTAGGCGAAGCTGCTGAGTTGGTGATCGTCATTTAACCCAACCTGGACAAAGGCCGTGTGCGGGGCGGAATTGGGCGTGAGAATCGAGGAAAACCCCGGTGTGATGCCGATGTTGGCCACGATGATTTTGAGATCGCGCTTGGGCACCACGGCACGGACCAGATCCTCCACCTGGCCGATCAGTTTATCCGTCAGTTCCAAGCGCGTGCCGGACGGGGCTTTGACATTGATGACGAATTGACCGGGATCGGTGCGCGGGAAGTAGGCCTGGCCCACCAGCGGATAGAGCGCCAGACTGAGCAGAAAGACGCCCAGAATACCCAGGACGGTGGCCAGCGGGCGCAACAAAGTGATGTTCAACACGCCTTCGTAGCGGTCCAGCATGTTGGTGAATTTGCGGTTGAACCAGACGTTGAAACGTCCGCTCCAGCTTTTCCTGGGTGGCGGCGCGGTCCCTTCTGTTCCAAGTTCCTCGTCGGCCTCGTGCCTTTTGATCCATTTCGCGCAAAACAACGGCACGACCGTCATGGCCACAAAATAGGAGGCGAAAAGGGAGAGAATCACCGCCAGCGCGAGCGCGCCAAAGAGATAGCGGCTGACCCCAAAAAGAAACGTGACCGGGAAAAAGACAATCACCGTGGCGAGTGTCGCCGCCAGTACCGGAAGGGCGACCTCCTGGCCGCCGCGTTCCGCCGCCACCTCGGGCGGCTCGCCCAGTTCCAGGTGGCGATAAATGTTTTCCAGGACGACAACCGAGTTGTCAATCAGCCTGGAAAAGGCGAGGGCCAGCCCGCCCAAAACCATCGAATTGACCGTGCTGTTGCCCAGGTCCAGCGCGAAAAAGGCGGCCAGCGCCGACAGTGGAATGGAAAGAAAGACCGCCGCCGTGGCGCGCATGCTGCCCAGAAAAATCAAAATCATCAGCCCGGTCAGAAACAAACCGATGGCTCCTTCATGCACCAGATTCTCAATCGCTGACTTCACAAAGACGGATTGGTCAAAGACCACTTGCGTGACCAGTTGCTTGGGCACGTCCAGCAGCTTGGAAACGACGTCTTTGACCCCGTTGACCACCGCGATGGTGTTCGCCTCGCCGCCTTGCTTCAAGACCGGGAGATAAACCGAAGGCTGGCTGTTGACGCGCACCTTGCAGAGTTGAATTTGCGAGGCGTCCTGCGCCTTGCCCACATCGGCCACCAGGACCGAGGCGTCCCCTTCCGTTTTCAGAGGCACCAGATTGACGTCTTTCATGGCGTTGATCTGGCTGTCCGCATAAACGTTGTAGTCATACGGGCCGATTTTCACGTCGCCCGCGGGCAGAATGAGATTGGCCTGGTCCACCGTGCGCACGACATCCATCACGCTCAACTGATGCGCCTCCAGCTTGAGCGGGTCCACATACACCATGATCTGGCGGTAGCGTCCCCCGAAAGCCGGCGGCACCGAAGCCCCCGCCACGCCGGCCATCTGGTTGCGCACGGTGAATTGGCCCAAGTCCCGCAGTTGCGCTTCGCTCAATCCCTCCCCTTTCAAGGTCACAAGGCAGACCGGCAGGCTGGAAGCGTCGAACTTCATCACGATGGGCGGCAGCGTGCCCGATGGCAGATAGCGCAGGCTGGCCATCGCCAGATTGGCGATGCCGGTCACGTCCGAATCCGGATTGGAGCCGGGTTGGAAATAGACCTTGATGAGACTGACCCCCGGCAGCGAGCGGGACTCGATGTGCTCGATGCCCGACGCCAGGGTGAACATGCGCTCGAACTGCCCGGTGATGTCGTTCTCAATCTGTTCCGGCGGCATGCCCGAATAAAACGTGGCCACCACCACCACGGGTATGTTGATCGGTGGAAACAAATCCACCGGCATGCGCGTCAGGCTGGTCAGGCCCAGCACGCATATCATCAGGCCGAGAACAACAATGAAATAAGGATAGCGGATGGCGAATCGGGACATAATGAAGATAGGGGGTTCAGCATTTCGCCTTGGCCACCGCCGCCCTCAACTTGTCGAGGGAAAAGCCAGAGGACCGGCAGACGGAAATGAGGGTCTCCTCGACGGCCTCGATTTTCGCTGCCATCGCCGGAATCTGCGCCGCGATCTCCAGCGGAATGGATTGGACGCCGTGAACGTCGCCATGCAGCAAATCGCCGCTTTGAATCGTCAAGCCGCCGATCTCCACCGTCCCGCCGATTTCAATGATGTGGACGTAGGCGTGCGAGACGGACACATGGCCGGCAAAGAGCGGAAAACCGAGCGCCTCCGCCTCCGGAATGTCGCGCACCGACCCGTTGGTGACGGCCCCGTCGCAGCCCAGGGCGCGCAAGATGTTGACATGCACCCCGCCGAGCAGCGAGCCAAGGCCGGGGCGCGTCGCGCAGTCCTGCACCACCACTACGCGCGGCGCGGGAAGCGAGAGTATGTAGTCCCACCAATCCGTGCGGTCGGGATAAATCCCGTCGGCGGTCGGAGGGGCCGAACCGCGAATACGGATCGTGGCGGCGTAGCCGACCATGGGGGGAAGGGACGGGAAGAGACAATGCACATCGCCGGCGACAAACCCTTCGTTGCGCAGGCGTTTATGGAATGTTTCAATGGCGTTGGCCAGCAGGCAGGCATTGAGCTTGCGCAAGGCTTCCAATTGGTCTTCCGTCAAGACTGTTGTCGTCGTTTTCACACTATGCTCTCTGTTGGACTTGGGCCGTCATGGTGCCGGAGTTTGCCAGGGTTTGGTTTCCACTTTTTCACCGGCATGGACGGCAGTGCGCCCGCCAATCATCACCAACTCCCCCTCCTTGAGGCCGGAGATGACTTCGCAACGCGACGCCGTTTCCAGTCCCAGTGTGAGAGCGCGCTCCTCAATTTGTTGGCTGCCGTTGACCACGTAAACGGTAGTGCTGTCCCCAATGGACGCCGCTTCGATGGGAATGGTCAGGGCGTGAGGCCGCTGTTCCACCTTCAAGACGACGGCGGCGTACATGCCCGGCACCAATTCCAGGTTCGGATTGGGCACCTCGATTTCGGTAATCATCGTCCGGGTGTCATTATTCACCTTGTCAGTGAAACGCGATACTTCACCGGTGATTCGTTTGTTGTCCAGGGATTGAACGCGCACTTCCACTTTGTCCCCCAGGTGAATGTCCTTCACGTAGGCGACGGAGACGGGAAAATCCAATCGGAGCCGGTAATTGTCCGAGACGCGCACCAGCGGCTTAGCCTGGGTGTCCGAAGCCGTTCCGGCCTGGATGAGCGCCCCCGGGTCCGCATACCTCATGGTGACGACACCGTCAAAGGGTGCGGTGATTTGCGTGTAGCCAACCAGCGTTTGGTATTTCTCCACATCCGCCTTGGCGGAGGCCAGGGCGGCGGCCGCAACGCTGTCCTTGGCCTCAGCGGTGTCAATGTCCTGCTGGGCCACCAGATTGGAATGCTCGTTGTTCACCCCGACCAGCCGTGTGTAGATCAGATGGGCGTTCTTGTAATCCGCCTCGGCCCGTCCTTGCGCGGCCCTGGCCGAGTCTAGCTCGTCTTTCAATTCCGGCACTAACAGCGTAGCCAGAAGCTGCCCCTCCTTGACCTTGTCCCCAAAATCCACGTTCATTTTGTCCACGTAACCGGAAACTTTGGCGTTCAATGACACCTCTACGTAGGGACGGAATTCCGCCGCGATGGTCACTTCATTGTAAAGGTCTTCGCGGTCCACCTTCGCCACCGCCACCGTGGGGGCCTGGGTGTCCGGCGGATCCGATCTGGCTCCATTGTTCTTGCGGGCATAAAGCCAAAGACCACTGACAACGATCCCAACCCCCAACAAGGGCCAGATTAGGCCAAGTCGCCGACGCGGGGCGCCGGAGGGCCGAGGCTCGGACGGAGTGATTGGTTCGGATTCCATAACATTTATTTAGCGACCGCGGTTGCCAGGGGCAGTTCCACCCGGAACCGGCTTCCCTTCCCCTCGACGCTTTCCACCTCCACCTTGCCGCCATGCGCGGCGCAGATGGACTTGACGATGGCCAGCCCCAGCCCGGCTCCGCCCGCGTCGCGCGAGCGCGCCTTGTCCACCCGATAGAAGCGCTCGAAAATGTGCGGCAACGCGCTCGCCGGAATTCCCATTCCAGTATCCACCACCTCCAGAACGGCCTTGCCGTCGCGCGCGTGAACATTGAGGTTGATCGTCCCGCCCGGCGGCGTGTACTTGATGGCGTTATCCAGCAGATTGACCACCACCTGCTTGATTCGGGCGCGATCGCCATCCACGCTGACTTTGCCCTCCGCGTTGCAGGAGACGCCTATTCCCTTATCTTCCGCCAGCAAGGACATTTGCTCGGTCGTGCTGGCGGCCAGCGGGGCCAGATCAAATCGTTCCCACTCTTGTTGTGACTCCCCCGCGTCGAGGCGGGAGATCGCAAACAGGGCATCCACAATTTTCGCAAGACGATCCACCTCCTCCAAAACGCTCCCCGCCCGGTCGCTCAATTCCGGCGACGTCCGCGCTTGTTCCACCACACTTTCCATCTCGCCGCGCAATGCGGCCAGAGGAGTGCGCAGTTCATGCGAGGCGTCCGCCAGAAAGCGGCGGTTTTGCTCGAACGCCTCATTCAAACGCGCGATCATGCGATTGAGCGCCAGCGACAACTGCTCCAGTTCATCCCCGGTCTTCGTTAATGGCAGCCGCTCGTTCAGATTGTGCAGGGTGATGTGTTCGGCGCTCCGTGCAATTTGCACCACGGGGGCCAGGGCGCGGCCCACGAGAAAAAGCCCGCCGCCCACCGCCACCAGGCCCAGCAGGGGCACCCCGATCAAAAGCGACAAAAGCAAATGAGACAAAATCGTCTCAATCGGCGCCATCGGCGCGCCGCTTTCGATCAGAAACCTCTCGCCGTCGACCGCTTGAAAAACCTTGGTTGTCATCAGCAGGCGGACTCCATCGGGCAGCGTCTCCTTTTGGGTGAAGTCGCCCCGGACGGCGTTCACCGCCAGCGGGCGCAAACCGGACGGATCAAAACTCGCCGCCGGACCCGAGGCGTAAAGCACTCCTCCGTCCGGCTTTGTGACGCGAACAAACCGGTCGTATTTTTCCGGCGCATAGCGGGACTGGATTTCATCCGCCACGTAACGCTCGCCGGTTTTGTCCAGATTGGACAGGAGCGATACCGCGATCTGGTCGGAGCGCCGAAGGAGGGTTTCCGCCAGGCTGTGCTCCAGATAACCCCGCAGGACCTGGTAAAGAGAGACGCCGAACAGCAGGAAGACCCCGGTCAGCAAACCGGCGTACCAGATAATCAGGCGAAAGCGAATGGAGCGGGGATTCATGTCTCGGCCTCGTCGCTGATGGAATAACCGACACCCCGGACGGTGCGGATCAGCTTTTTCGGATTCTCATCGTCCACCTTGCTCCGCAAATGGCGCACATACACATCCACGATGTTGGTCAAACCCTGAAAACTTTCGTCCCAGACATGTTCAATAATCATCGTTCGCGACATGATTCTGCCCGCGTTCGACGCAAGATATTCGAGAAGGCCGTATTCCTTGGACGTCAGTTCGATTCGTTTTCCGGCCCGCCTGGCCTGTTGCTTCTGGCGGTCAATTTCCAAATCGCCCACCCGAAGAAGGCTGGAGCGGTCGAGGGATCCACGCCGCAACAATGCTTTGACACGAACCAACAACTCATCGAATGCGAAGGGTTTTGTCAGATAGTCATCGGCCCCCGCTTCGAATTTTTCGACCTTCTCGGCCGTGCCCGCGCGCGCGGTCAGGATCAATACCGGCACCTGGGAACCCTGCCGCCGGATGCGTTTCAGAACCTCGAGCCCATTCAGGCCGGGCAGCATCAGATCCAGAACCACCAGATCGTACTGGCACACTCTGGCCATGTCCCAGCCGGCTTGGCCGTCGTTGGCCACGTCCACGGCGAATCGTTCCGCGCGCAGCCCGCGCGCGACAAATTCCGCCACCTTCCGCTCGTCCTCTATCACTAGAATTCTCATATCTTCTTCTTCATGTAACAGATCAACATTAAAATCCCCTGAAAATTACATTAAAGTTCATTCAGAATTGCTATTTTGTCGAATTCGCCCCATTTCACGCCCATCGGGCCAGCCCGCCGCCGGTACACGCGAAGGGGAGGGCCATTGCCCCTTTGACGGAAGTTTATTGCGAGTAGATAAGTCCCCGATGGCCGCCGGTGGCGCTTTGCAGGTTCCGCAGCAAGACACCCAGACCGAAAGCGGATTACAGTGGCCCAAGATTGTTGCCAACAACACCCCTGAACGTCACTTCATTCAGTTGGCCCCGGACTTTAGGTGGTACCGATACGCACTGCGTCTTCAGCTCACTTGTCGTCGAGTAGTCTGAACTGAAGGTATCCACCACGAAGATTTGCCACGTCTTCAAATCCGTGTCCGTGGAGGGCACAGGCTGCCAGATAACCGCGTTGCCCTTTCTGGCAGTAAGTCACGATGGGGCGATCGTGCGGCAATTCCGCCAGCCGGTCGCGCAGTTGAGCCAGCGGAATGTTCACTGCGTTTCTGATTTTGCCAGAATCCTCCACTTCGTCCGGGTCCCGAACGTCCAGCAGAAATTCGCCGTCGGGTTGCCAGGCTTCCGGCGCAATGGTAGCAAGATCGCCCCGCGCGATATGACTGGCCACGAATCCAGCGGTGTTCACGGGATCGTTCGCCGAACCAAACGGAGGCGCGTAGGCCAAATCAAGAGTTTCCAAATCGAACACGCTCATTTTGCAGGTGATCGCTGTCGCCAAAACATCCACCCGTTTGTCCACGCCGCATTCACCCAAGACCTGCGCGCCGAGCAGGCGGCCAGTGCCTTCTTCTGCGACGATTTTGATCAGCACCGGCTTCGCGCCGGGATAATAATGCGCGTGACTGTTGTCCCGCGTGAGGCTGGTGAAGAAGCTGAACCCCGCCTTCTTCGCCTGCGCGCTGTTGAGGCCGGTAAACCCGGCGGTCATGTTCAGAACCCTCACGATGGAGGTGCCGAGAGCGCCGGGATAGATGAGACGGGCGCCGGCAGCGTTGGCGCCAGCGATGCGTCCCTGGCGGTTGGCCGGGCCGGCCAGCGCAATGCGCGCCCGCGCGCCCGTGAGGGCGTGCATCGTTTCTGCCGCGTCGCCCACCGCGTAGATATTCGGGTCGGACGATTCCAAACGACCGTTGGTTTTTACGCCGCCGGTCTGGCCTATTTCCAATCCTGCCGCCCGCGCCAGTTCCACTTCCGCTTTCACACCTACGCTCATCAAGATCAAATCCGCCGGCAGCCGGCTGCCATCGGCGAACTCCACGCCGTCCTTGGTAAACCGGGTCGCTTCGGCGCTGGACTTAAAGTCAAAATCGCCGCGACGAATTCGATTTTGCAGGTGAGCGGCCATGTCGCGGTCCAGCAACGGGAGAATGTGTGGATTGCGCTCGACAACGGTGACATGAAGGCCGCGATGATGAAATGCCTCCGCCATCTCCATCCCGATAAATCCGCCGCCGATGACGACCGCATGGCGAGGCCGCCCTTCGTTCAGGAAAGTGGCGATGCGGTCCATGTCCGGGATGTCGCGCAACGTAAAGACATGCGGGAGATTCGCCCCGGGAATGGGCGGAACGATGGCCTTCGCGCCCTGGCTCAGGACGAGCTTGTCGTAAGGCACGTCGCGTTGTTTGCCGTCCGGCTCTTTGACACAAATGGTTTTCGCGGCGCGATTGATCGAAAGAACCTCATGGTTGACATGCGCCCGGACGCGCGAACGCTCCCAGAATTTCTCCGGGGTCATGACGATCAATTTGGAACGGTCGTCAATTTCACCGGCGATAAAATAGGGGAGGCCGCAGTTGGCGAAGGAGATATAAGGGCCGCGCTCGAATACTTCGATTTCGGCGTTCTCATCAATCCGGCGGGCTTTGGCGGCGGCGGAAGCGCCTCCGGCCACGCCCCCCACAATCACAATGCGACGAGGGCTTTTCATAAATCAGACTCCGCCCTTTCCTTCACAACACGAACCGCAGCTTTGCGCACGGTTCCAGGGCATTTTCGCGAGCAAGAGCGCCAATCCACACATTCCGGTGAGGCCGGCAAACAGGAGGCCGCACCCCATCACCAGAGGGATAATCGCAAAGAGCGGGTTGATGGCCAGCGCCAGAGCCGCGCCCGCCGCTGAAATGAGGCCGACCGTAATTTGCACCTGGCGCATCAGCGGCAACACGGTGCTTTGCGCGCGTTCGGTCGGCAGCCCCGCGTCAATCCAAGCCTGCGTGCCCCCTTCGACCAGAACGCAGCCATGAACCCCGCCCCGTTCCAGCTTTTCAATGGCCTTGCGGGCGCGTCCGCCGGATTGACAGAGCACATAAACTGGAATTTCGTCCGAACCACGCTGGCGTTGAAAAGCGCCCGGATTGAGGTCGTCGAGAGGGATCAGCTTCGCGCCCGGGACATGCGCGGCGGCGAACTCGCCCGGCGTACGGACATCAAGCAGTTGAGCGGGCGCACCCTCCGCCAGCAGGTGCTGGAGTTCAAGGGGTTTGATGGAAGTTTTAACTTGCAGTGGATTCATAAATGTTGTATAAACATATAACGATAAAAGAATATGTCAACCGGAAAGACCGATTATTTGTTGTCCGAAGAGCAACTGGAGCAGGTTGCCCTTCGCTTCCGCCTGCTGGGCGAGCCGATGCGGCTGAGGATTTTGCAAGCCGTTTGCCACAAACCGCGCACGGTCAACGAGGTGGTGAAGGCGGTCGGCGCGACCCAGGCCAATGTTTCCAAGCACCTCGCCTTGCTCGCGGGAGCCGACATCCTGGCGCGCCGAAAAGAGGGCCAAAGCGTTTACTACGGCATGAAGGACCAACTCGCCATGAAGCTGTGCGCATTGGTCCATAAACATCTGGAATAAGATGCCATTTTGCCGTCAGAGCCGTTGGCGGATGGATTTCAACTCCCGCTGGCGTTTCGGAGTCGTCTTGGGATATTTACGGGGCGCAACTTCCCGAATTTCCCGCTCCGCCTGCGCCCAGTCCTGAACGGCATGGCCGTCGTGGCGGCCTTCCTGCTCATAGATTTCATAGGCTCGCTTGGCGACCTGCGGGGTAATATCAACCGGTTTCCTGGCCACGGCGTTCGTAACGCGCCATTTGATCATCGCGACCTTTAAGGCGTCGTTCACGACAAGGCATGAGACCATCGCGTAGGCAAAAATTGCGAGCGGCTGCCACCAAGGCAATGGCTTGAGTCCCGGAAGTCCCACAAATGTCAGGATGGTGCCTATGATCGCATCGGTCGCGATGGCTAACAGGAACGTCTTGCTGGGCAGCGTCGCCCAAAACCAGTGGCGTTCCCGCGCGGACACGACGGAGAAAACAGCGAAGTAAAGCAGCAGGAGAAAGCTGAAGGTGCAAAGAACATCGTTGTTGGTTGCCAAACCGAAACGCGACCATCCGATCCACAAGAGCAGGAGCGACTCCACCACCATCGCGACACCCAGCATCACGGACACAGTAATGAAACCTCCGATATTCCACGTTTCCGGTTTTTTGGACGGGCGAACATTGTCGGTGGCAAGGGATATCTTCGCGAAATCCGTCATGAACACCAGCAGCAGCATGGCAAAGGCGGAGACGACAAATTTGCCGGTCACCATGAACGCGATGGCGACGAAAGCCGCCTTCAAGATGGTCCGGCTGATTTTGTTGATGATCCACGTCAGAATGCGTTGGTAAATGGTGCGCCCCTGCTCGACCAGCGCCACAATGTTCGTCAAACCCGGCTCGGTCAGGACGACGCTGGCGGCGCCCTTGGCTACGTCGGTTGCGGTGCTGACGGCGATGCCCACTTCGGCCTGGCGCAACGCCGGCGCATCGTTGACTCCGTCGCCCGTCATGCCGGTGACATGCCCCGCCGCCTGGAGGTGCTTCACCACCGTGTATTTGTCCTCCGGAAAAACCTCCGCGAAACCATCGGCACCCGCAAAAAGATCAGATGTCTGGCTGCCAGCCTGTGCTCCCGCAGCCCTTAGATCCGCCATGTGCCGGATGTTGGGCAGTCCGACTCCCTGGCCGATCTCACTCGCCACGGGCAGTGCGTCGCCGGTGAGCATCTTCACCGGAACTCCCAAGTCCCTGAGTTCGGCGATAAGTTGTTTCGCATCCGGCCGCAATGGATCGTATAACGACACCAATCCGACCAGTACGGGCGTGCCCGTTTCGGGGCCGCGCGCTACTGCGAGCGTCCGATAGCCCTTCGCGGTCGATGAGCTGACACGCGCCTCCAACGCATCAATTGCCGAGGATTGGAGCCCACAGGCCTCGGCCACGGTTCGCACGGCGCCTTTCATCACACGAAAACGCTGCCCGTTCTGCTCGACCACAGCTTCCGTGCGTCGGTTTTTCGCATCGAACGGTGCGAAGGAGACGGGCGTGACCTTGGGAAGATTGTCGAAGACGCGCCGATCATTCGCTGCGGAGAGAAACGCGTGGTCAATTGGATCCTGGTTGGCTTCCTGCGACGCATGTGCGCCGGCGAAAAGCACGTCAGATTCCGACGCTTGCTCCAACGGGATCACCCCGGTGACAGCCAACTGGTTCATGGTGATCGTCCCGGTCTTGTCCACACAGAGGACATCCATAGTGGCGGCATCTTCTGCGGCACTGAGGCGGGTGACCAGCACGCCGCGCTGCGCCAACTCCTTTGACCCGACGGCCATGCTGACTGTGAACATCACGGGCAGGGCGACCGGCACCGCGCTCATCAACAGCACCAGCATGAGTGGGATCATTTCGAGGAGAGGCGCGCCGCGAATCAGCGAAAGGATTATCACCACGGCCAGCAGCGCGCCGACGATGACGAAGAGCCAACGGACGAGCTTTGCCACCACCGCTTCGATGTGGAGTTTTGGACGCGCTTCTTGGACGAGTTGCGTAGTGCGGCCAAAGTAAGTTTTCGCCCCGGTCAACATGACCACGCCGTTGCCTTCACCCCGGCGGACGACGGAACCCGATGAGAGCACTTGGCCCGGTGCTTTGTTCGCGTCTTTCGACTCACCGGTGAGTGCCGATTGGTCAATGGTCAGCGCTCCGGTCAGGAGCTTCACGTCCGCCGGGATGATGTCGCCCGGACGCACTCGGACGATGTCCCCCGGCACCAGCTCCCGGGCGGGAATGACTTGCCAGTTTGACTCACGCAGGACCCGTGCATTGACCTGCAACCGTTTTCGCAGCGTCTCCACGACACCGGCAGCCCGGTGCTCCTGCATGAAACTCAACACGGCATTGATCACCAGCAGCGCGCCAACCACGACGAGGTCCGAATACTTTCCGAGCGCAGCCGACAGAACCATGATCAATTCGAGCATCCACGCCGAGATTCCCCAAAACTTCTTTAGGAACTTGAAAACCGGATGCCCTTTCTTCTCGGCCACCTCGTTGTAGCCGCTCTCCTTCCGTCGGTTGTCCACCACGGCCTGCGTGAGCCCGGTGTCGGGGTTCACATTGAGCGTCGCCAACGTGTCGAGAACCGACGCGGAGGCGATATCAGGCGCCTTCGGTGACGCCGGCTTCGAGGGCAGGCTGTTCGCGGCGGATTTCTCAATATCTGATTTCATGATAATTTTGTTCTGCGGACCGGCCATTATCCCACTCCCTTGGCTGGCGGAATAACCTTCTGCTCCCTCAAAGATAATCCGGTGAAAACTCCACCAGCTATAGGGTGTAACCCTAACCTCCAAATCGATTCCCTGCTTTGGATTGATGCCAAGAATGGGTGAGCGCGAGATGCATTCCCCTCAGCGTCAACCCAAGGCTTGGCGAGTTTTCACCGGGAGTTGGCCAGCCAGCCCACGGGATTCCCATCGGGTTCGGTGACCACGGCATTTTTGGACGCGCTTGCCGAAGGCTTCCAATTGTCGTCCAGGTGAACGCGGGTCGTTCGACCCGGCTCAATGATCACTGGCACTTGCACTCGCAAATAATCCCTCGCTTGAGCTTTCACCAGATACCGTCCCGCTGGCAAAGACACCCGGCTCGGATCCTCGGCGTAGTGTCCTGTCGTGTTAAACACATGCTTGACCAGTTTTCCTTTTAGATCATAGACGTTATAATCCGTATGCACAAACCATACGGGCATTCCATCGCCGCCTTGTTCTTGATCATTCTGCTGGTCAACCACCCGGGAGAGAACCTGCAGTTCGCCGGTGGCAGCCTGACTTTTGCTGCCCATGGGATTGGGTCCGATGGGACCAAGACAAACTGGCGGCGAGGCGCATCCCACCAGCAGTGAAGCCGCTCCGGCGCCGAGAAGGTAAAATACATTTTTCATATCAATCCTTTCTTTTGGGGAGGACTTCCACACGGCGCCTCAGTTTTGCGCCGCGCGCCCCTCTCCGCACATAATCTAAACTCGAGACGCTGATTTCTCAGGATTCTGAATGAGTTTTAATGTAATTTTCAGGGGATTTTAATGTTGATCTCTTCGATGAAGAAGAAGACATGAGAATTCTAGTGATAGAGGACGAGCGGAAGGTGGCGGAGTTTGTCGCGCGTGGGCTGCGCGCGGAACGATTCGCCGTGGACGTGGCCAACGACGGTTCTCTTGTCTCGCGGCTCAGTTGGGAGTGATATAATAATCAACATCTGAAATGAGCATGGATGCCGCCACTTGGAACGAACGTCGTTTTAGCGCCTCGGACGATTTCAACGGGAATCCACATGTGCTTCATTAGCGCGCTTTCGATTGTGAATCCCGCCTTTTCTAGCGCCTCCCGCACGAAGATGGGGCGGCAGTCGAGAAAATTTGGGAAATGTTCATGCGTCCATTCAAAAGCCCCGATGAGCGGGTCGTGCTTGGAGTCCTTTGACATGCCCACCACTACGATGCGCCCGCCCGGCCGAAGGACGCGCTTGCACTCGTGCAACACCTTCGGAATTTCTGGCGTGTCGAACAACTCAAGCGTAAAGCTCATGAAGATCGCATCCAGGCTGTTGTCGGCGTAAGGCAATTGCACTGCGTCGCCGCAGTGCAGGCGGGCGCGTTGGAGCAGTTTGGACTTGGAGAGATTCGCTTTCGCCAGACTCAGCATTTTGTCGGACAAATCCAGGCCGAAAACCGTGCTTTTTGGCCCGACAGCCTTCGCAAGCGCTACGAGGCTGTGTCCGGTGCCAAAACCGATTTCCAAAACGCTTTCTCCGGCGCGCACGCACAACAACTCCAATCCCGCCTTGCGCATGGGCGCCTCGCTACGCTCGGACAGCAAATCATAGACGCGGCTGATTTTATTGTAGAACGCCTTGGTCTGGTCTTTCGATTGGAAGACCCTCAGAACTGAGGCATGACTGGTTTCGCGGGTCGAGTTCATATAATCCAGAAATGAACATGCACGACGCATGAATAACCCAGGAATCTGTATAAAGGGGCCACTCTGGCGCTGCTTCCACGTCGGGTCTGAGTTGTTTCCTAGGTGAGGCGGAAGAAATTGGCGGTGAGGCGCATCACACCGACGGTGAAACTGTCCCGGCGCCGAGAAGGTAAAACACGTTTTTCATAACAATCCTTTCGTTTGAGGAGGGCACTCACGCGGCTTCTCAATTTTGCGCCGCGCACCCCTCTCCAACCTTAATTTAAACCCAGATATGCGGGCCGACCACGCGAGGGACGCGGCTGGGTTGGCCGGCGGGGTGGATTGTTCCGCGGCCAACGGGGAGGCCGCGGCCGGGGCGGCATCTTGCGGTGCGCCGCCCGCAGCGGACGCAGAAGTGGAAAGCGATCCGGCGCTCAAGCCGGCCAACAAGATAGGGCACATGCTTTTCATAGGACGATTTCAACGCGACCGCGACTCCACATGGGACAACCTACCACACGTAGATTAAGATTTCCTGAAAATTGGATTAAGATCTGCTGAAAATCACAATGGAGAGCAGACAGCCACCGTCCAATGTCGCCTCTGCCTGCGACGAACCCCGCAGCCCGATTCACAAAGGAGCCGGATCCTTGGGTTCTCCGAGCCTATCAACGGAGGGGTGTTTTGGGGCGGGCGGAACTCTGTAGTGTGGAGACACGGGCTGGCTTGGCTGTGTCCCGCGGATCGAGCCGTAATGGAAGCCCGTCTCATCTTGGTATCCGATGGGGATATGCTTCTCGAGCATCGCCTTTAAGGGCCTGGCAACCAGAAAAAGCAACGCCCGCGCGCGGAGTGCGAACCCGCCTGGCGGGCCTCTCTTGTTAAACATCTGCTTCGCTGGTCCAATCACCCGGAGGCAGGAAACCCGCATTTTTCGGCGTTCGCGGCGAGTGTTTTGAGCTTGGGCCGCCCGGTCTCCGGCGCGGCTCGTGGATTGGCGGAATGGATGGATGGCATTTTGGACGATTTCCCGAGGCGGGTTCAAGGTCTTTGCATCATCCACCGCAAGGCTGCGAATGCTTCGACGGCTTGGAAAACCTGGCTTTGAATTCAAATTGCAACATCTCATATACCATTCGACGGTGCGAACATTAACGGCTGATGAATTTAGGATTAAAATTCGTGCTGCCAATTGGCAGATTCAAAAGGACCGCGGTTCACCGATGCCCGGGGCCCCCGCCCCCCCCCCCCACCCCCCCCCCAAAACCCCCCCCCCCCCCGCGCGCCCCCCCCCCCCCCCCCCCCCCCGCGCCCC
>Ga0326728_10004006_pt1 | contig 44381 bp, 37 predicted proteins | sample MB3enrmetagenome_FD_207602 | JGI IMG/M metagenome (GOLD analysis project Ga0326728, IMG submission 207602) | Lab enriched peat soil microbial communities from McLean, Ithaca, NY, United States - MB31MN | ecosystem: Environmental > Terrestrial > Soil > Wetlands > Peat | place: USA: New York...
CGGGTCAGGCGGGGCGACCGGGTGGCCCCCGCCTGCCCCGCCTGGCCGTTATTTGGGGTTGTTGTTGCTGTGGGCGGTGTTCCCCGAGGGGTGTGAAGCAGGCGGGTGAGATGCGCCCCCTGAGCTACCGCCAGCGGGCTGGCTCGGCGCACTCGGGGGCGGGCTATACGACCGTGGCTGCGAAGGCGCAGGCGGCGCTGCTACCGGCGGACTGTAGGTCCGCGGCGGAGTGGGCTGAGGCGCAGCCGGTTGAGGTGTTGCCACTGGCGGCGTGTAAACCCGCGGCGCGGAGGGCGCAGGCGGGGCTGCTACCGGCGGGGTGTAGGTCCTGGGCGCCGTCGGCTGGGGCGTCACCGGCTGCGGCGCGGCAGCAGGTGGATTGTAGTTCCGCGGCGTAGTTGCAGGCGGAGAAGTTGGTTCTTGCGTGGTCGTCGGAGGGTAGTAGGGGCGCGGAGTGTTCGACGACGGTCTGTTGGGTTCCGGCGTCTGGTTCGGAGCCGAAGGGGTAGGCGTCTGTGAAGGGGTTTGCGGAGGCGCCCAGGTTCCCCGGTTGCCCGTCGGGGGCGCTGTGACCGGGTTCTGCCGCTGTCCCGGATCATAGGTCCCCGGCCGCTGTCCGCTAGTATTGCCCTGGCCCTGAGTGGGCTGGTTGTAGATCGGCCGCGGGTTCAGGTTGCCGGGCCGGCTGATCGTGCCCCTGGAGCCGGGCTCGTCCCCGCGGACGACAACGCCGTGTCTTGGGGCCGTCGAACCGGGGAGGGGCCTGAGGCCCACCACGGTCGCCCCACCGATCGTTACAGGCGTGTTGCGGTCGCGCGACGGCAGTCTGGGGCCGTCAACCTGTGCACGAGACCGGACGGGGATGAGCGGGACGGGACGTCCGCGCCACGGCCGCGAGGGCTCCACGGGACGGCGGACGGGGTTGTACCAAATCGGGGTTCTGCCAAACCGCGGGCCAAAGTAGACGCCAGTGCTCCACCATGGGCTGCAGCCGCCGTATCCCGGGGCCCAGCCCCAGCCAAAGTTGTCGTAGTAGTTCCACATGCCGCAACTGAAGGGCATGTAGCCCCAGGAGTAGCCCGAGGCCCAGACGTAGCCGTAACGGGGCATCCAGACCCAGTTGCCGTTTCCGTACGGGTCAAAGCCGGCGTTGGAGGCGTCGTAGGGGGACCACACGTAGCCCTCGCCCGGCACGTTGTACCAGGAACCGTTTGCGTCCAGATCGCTCCATGCCGGGTTGGCCGCCTGTCCCGGGGCCAGTTCGCCGGGCGCCGCTGTCTGGTTGGCAGCCGCTTCGTTCAGCGCCTGGTCGCGGTCGGCGTTCCAGGCGTCCCAGGACTCGGTAGGGATCGCGTCGGAGATCGAGTAGCCGTTCGGCCCATCGGCAGCGAAGTCCACCCGCTGGCCGCTGTGCAGGTCGAGCGAGAGGCCATTGCCGCCCTGAATCCGGGCGTTGCCGGTCATCACGGACACCGCTCCCGGCGGCGTGTCGTTCTCAACCCGAAGGATCGTGAAGCCCGAGCCGGTGGCAACCGAGCCGCCGAAACGGACGCGGATGGGGCCGCTCTGCCCCGTGCCCTGGAGTTCGAAGTAGGCCAGCCCACGATCGACGCTCACCTCGGCCTGGGCCGATGTCCCCGAGCCCGAGAGCACCGCGAGCGTCAGCGAGCTGTCCGGCGAAAGCCGCGCCACGCTGCCGTCTTCAAACTGGATCTCGGCCTTGCCGTCGTCGCCCGAGCTGAGGGTCATGCCCTGGACGAGCGGCATGTTGGCCACGGCATTTTCAGCCAGCGGCTGGCCGTCCTGGGCCACCTGCACGGCGCCGTCCACATAGCTGAGCCGGACGGCTCGCGCCGCGGGTCCCTGCTGGCCGTCGCCGGCCCCGTACTGCTGCGCGGCCGCAACCGCCACCAGTGACACAAGAGCAAGAGCAGAAAGAACAAGGGCCGGTATAGCCCCGGCCCTGCGATGAAGAATGCGAATCGTGGTCATGGCTTCGAGCCTTCCTGATCGCGCGCTCCGCCCGCGATCGGTCCATCGATCCATTTGACACCATCCCGGGGGAAATGTCGCGTCCGGCAAACACCGCTCCCGCTATATTTCCTTGCGGTAGAGCATCTCGCGCATCACCCGGCGGCGCTCGGCATTGAGCTCGTTTTCGGTGCGGATCTGGATGGCGTCCTTGTGGGGCACATCCGATCCGGCCTCCTCGGGCTCAGAACAACTGGGGCAGCGATTGGCGAAGCCCGGCTTGTCCGGCTTCAGCTCAAACTCATCGCCGCATACGACACAGGTTTTAATGGGGAAAATGGCCATAACGAAAATATGTTAACGGAGAGGCCGCCAGAAGGGAACAGGGTAATTGGAGAAGGCCGGGGGCAGGTGCGCCCCCGGTTCCACTTTATGAATTTTGAATCGCTGCGGCTGCTGTTCAGCCGCGGTTACTGCCGCTGGTAATCGACAACCAGGCCGGTCAGGCCATCGGCGATTGAGGCCTCCGCGCAGCCAACCTTCAGATGCGACGCCAAAACCTGAAAGGTGAGGTGCGAGAACGAGGCGTCGTCGGGGATGTAGCCGGAGGTGGACCGCCCGTTGGCGATTGTGACCACTACGGTATTCGCCATGGGCGACTGCCGCTTGATCCGCTGCCCGATCAGCGTATAAATCTCGGCGTTGGTCGAGGTAAGCGCCACGTCGCCAATGCCCAGTACGCCGATGCGGATGGGAACCGCAGGGCCATCCTTATACGTGGCCGGCATACCAATCACATAGGGGGTGGGGCCTCTGAAGGCATGATCGCCGCCATCGGCGCGAAGCCGGCCCGGGCAACTGATCTCTTTCTGCGCGCCCGCGATGCGTACGTTGCGTTCCTTGCGCGTGGCGTGAGTCATGGTGCGGATCACTACCTCGCCCAGCACAGCGCCCTCGGCCTCCATCCAGCGTTGCAGCCGGTCGCGCACCTCGGGGTCCATGGGCTTGCCCGCGACCTTGCCGTCGCGCAGCGGCTCCTCTACATTTTCCCGTACTGCTTCGAGGCCGGTGATGGGCACGCCCGTCCGCGAGGCCATTCCGTTGGTCGAGGGGCGCAGGTAGAGCGGATTCTGGTCGCCCGATGCTCCCTGCGTGAAGACGGCAATCGCCTTGTCGTCGAAGGCCTGCTCCACCCAGCGGCTCATTGCGCCGGGAAAGTCGCCACTGTAGAAGTTCGACAGATACCCGTTGATGGCGTGCATCGCGTAGTTGACGTAGACGCCGATGGGCTCGCCGGAGAGCCGCGTAAAGCTGAGCACGGCGACTGTTTTATCGGAAGGTGCGGAAGTATTCGGGGCCTGGGTCCACAGATGGGTCACAGGATCGATGGCGTCGCGGTTCGAGTTCAGGTCGATCGACCCGGTGCCAAACGACATCTCGGCCGGCTCAAGCCTGCCCTTGGCTTCGTGAACCGCGCTCACAATGCCGTCAGCGACTCTCTTGTCGTCATCGCTGAGGGTTAGGCCGGCGGTTGCCGGCGCCATGGGCGCCGCGGGATCGACGGCGCTGTGCGTGTGCGTTCCCGACATGATGATGTTGGCCACAGGGCAGTCGAGGTCCTTGGAGATGCGCTCGGAGGCGTCGCTCCAGACGGCTTCGGGGAGGTTGGCCCGGTCGATGCCGATCAGTGCCGCGCGCGCAGCTCCGTTATCGAGCACGATGGCCCGCGCATAGAGATGCTCGTTGCCGTACTTGCCTGTGGGGCCCTGCATGGTTGCGGTCAGCGGCGGAGTGATCTCGGCCTTGGCCGCTCCGGCCCGCAACGCGCCGGTCTGCGCGTGAGCCGAGGTAAGCACAACGGCCAGCCCCAGAGTAACCGGGGCAACAAGACGAAAGCGCTGAAGGAAACCGGCAGGCCGGCGGTGGCTGGTGAATAAACAAGGTACGGATGACTTCTGAGTCATGGATTTCAATCTCCTGGGTGCTCGGAATCGAAGGCTGGCCGGTCGCGGCAAACGGATGCCGCATAAGCTCTCTTGGTCGGTTCGGGGCTGTTTCCCGGTCGCTCCGATGGTAACGCGGCGTCGCAACGGTTGTCGCTTGCCGATCGGTGGGCAGAGGGGCTCATGCCGGCGTCACTCTTATCGGGCGCCGCGGAAAGACCCTCGCACCTTGGAGCCGCGCGGAGCGGAAGGTGCGAGGGCATTGGGTTTTGTCCGAAGATGCCGCCAGGGCGCAAACAGCGCATGACGCCCGGCGAGCCCGGATTATCCGGTGACCTTCTGGATGGTCCAGAAGTCGCTGGCCAGTTGCGAATTGAGGATGTACTCATAGGGCATGGTGAAGTAGCCCTTCATTCCCCAGCCCGTCCCCCAGGAGTTGCGGACGATGAAGACGCGCTTGGTATTGTCGTAGCCGACCGCAAGCACGCAGTGACCGCCGAGGGACTTCTCTTTGGGTCCGGGCATGGGCATGATCCCGGATGCTGCCACGGCCGCCGACTCAAAGCTCTCATACACGGTAAAGCCGAAGACAAACGGATAGCCGGCGGCCAGGCAACCCTGCATCTGCGGCAACTGTTGCACCACGCGCGAATAGGCGGCGACAAGGTCCTGCTTGGCGTCGGTGTACGCCTGGGCCGGGGGCTTGTCGGCAAACTTCGTGATGTCGTACGGCCAGTCGGTCTCAGGGGGAGCGCCCAGCTTGACGACCGCCTTGATGCCGTCACGAACCTGTGCGCCGGAGTCGGAGGCCACCGTGCCCTCGATGGCGCGCTCGTTGTAGTAAATGAAGAGTCGCGAAGGCACAAAGGACTCCTTGCCCAGCTTCATCTGGTCGAATTGAATGGCGGCGCCGATGCCGTTTGCCGTGCAACTGCCCAGTTGGCCCTGGTCGTAAACCGCCGGGCACAGGGCGCGAAGGTCGACCCTGGACGGCAGGCCTTTGGGCTCCGACAGCAGACGAGCGAAGTAAAGCCGATCGCGAGCGTCCGGGGTGTCTCGAACCCAGCCGTAACCGCCGTGCGCGGAGGGCCTGCGGATGTTGAGTTGGGCGAGCGGATCGGAGTTTCTACCCGAGCGCGCCGGCTTTTGGGGCGTCGGCGAAGTCTTGGCTGATTTAGCAGTCATAAAGTTGCTCCTTGTCGGATTTGTGTGCGAGGCCCGTTGGCCCCGGAAGCGAGGAAAAGTGGAATCGGGCCGCTCGCCATGAGGGGCCGCGGCCTTGCATGTGTCGCGTTGCCAGGTCACCGTGAAAGGCTCTGGGGATCAGATCGGGGGGCTACTTTGGAGTACGGCAGCGCGATGAGTTGAGCAGTGTTTCCTGCTTCGGGGATCGAGGGGATTCTGAACTTGATGATCGGCGCGTGTCAAGAGGAATCTGGTGGTGCCTACCTCAGAAGTGGGTGCCCCGGGGCATCCACCGCGATACAATTCCGCCATGCCGACAGTCCTGCTTGAGGATGGTTTCCGGTTCTTCTTTTACTCGAACGAGGGATCGCCGCGAGAGCCGGTTCACGTGCACGTGGAAAAGAATGGCGTGGAGGCAAAGTTCTGGCTCAGGCCTGAAGTCACTGTGGCTTACAATGATGGATACGATGCGCGGACGCTGCGGCGGCTGGTCGCCATGACCCAGACCCACCGGACGCGGATCGAGAAGGCGTGGTATGAGTTCTTTAGTTAGCGCGACCGAGGTACGGTTCGACTCCGACCAGATGTGGGTGGAGTTGAGCGACGGCAGGACGCTGGGCGTTCCTCTGGCCTGGTTCCCGCGCCTGCTCTCCGCTACTCAGGCACAGCTTGAATCGGTGCGCATCACATCCCGTGGACTGCATTGGGACTCGCTCGATGAGGATGTTTCGATTGCAGGATTGCTTGCTGGGTTAGGTGATCTGCGGACGGATAAGAGCTTTGCGGCGTAACTGGTTAGCTATTCCTGCTCCCCTTCACTCCCATCGCTGAACTTCCTCAAACCGCAGTGGGCGCATTTGCGAGCAAACACGCTGAGGTGATACCACCAAGTCATCGCAAAGGGCCAGTGGCAGCGGGGGCACAAGAAACAATTCAAAAGGACCCAGGCGCCAAAGACAATCCCAAGATACGATTTCAAAAAGATCACTGAAAAGGGTATATGAAAGCCCTGCTCAGCGAGGAAAGTAAGCAACAGAACAAACACTATCCATCCCAATAAGCCTAATAGGGAGATATGGCTCAGCCATCGGTACAACCGCCACTGAAGGTCATATCTGCCCATCTTGCTTATCCCAGCAGCTTGGCCGCCGCCTTGGCAAAGTAGGTCACGATGAACTCGGCCCCGGCGCGGCGGATTCCGATCAGCGACTCCAGCGTTGCGCGGTCGCGGTCCAGCCAGCCCCGCTCAAAGGCCGCTTGCAGCATCGAGTACTCACCTGAGACCTGGTACGCGCCCATGGGCACGCCGAAGCGGTCGCGGGCGGCGCGGATTACGTCCAGATAGGGCATTGAGGGCTTCATCAGGATCATGTCTGCGCCTTCCTGAAGGTCGAGCTCGATCTCGCGCAGTGCCTCGCGAAGGTTGGCACCGTCCATCTGGTAGCCACGGCGGTCGCCGAACTGCGGAGCCGAGTCGGCTGCCTCGCGGAAGGGGCCGTAGAAGGCAGAGAAGAACTTCGATGCGTAGCTGAGGATCGGCGTCATCCCGAAGCCTGCCGCATCGAGCGAGGAGCGAATGGCGGCCACGCGGCCGTCCATCATGTCGCTGGGAGCGACCACGTCGGCCCCGGCGCGGGCATGGCTCACCGCGGTTTTGGCCAGAATCTCGATCGTCGGGTCGTTGTCGATGGCAAACTTGCCGCCATCCTTGAGCACAATGCCGCAGTGGCCGTGGCTGGTGTACTCGCACAGGCAGACATCGGTGATCATGACCAGCTTGCTCGCCGCCGGCGTCTGGCGCAGCGCGCGCAGGGCCTGCTGCACGATGCCGTCCTCGACCCATGCGCCGGTGCCGGTCTCGTCCTTGGCCTCGGGCAGGCCGAAGAGCAGCAGGCCGCCTAGCCCAAGCGAGGCCGCCTCTTCGGCTTCCTTCACGGCCTCGTCGACGGAGAGGTTGAAGACGCCGGGCATCGACGAGATGGGGTTGCGCACGCCCGAGCCGGGGCAGATGAAGAGGGGATAGATCAGATCGCCGGGCTCAAGTGAGGTCTCGCGAACAAGGGCGCGCAGAGAGTCGCTCTGGCGCAGGCGGCGCATGCGGTTCTGTGGGAAGCTCATGAAGAGATTGTAGTCAAAAAGAGCTATTAGCTTCTAGCTATTAGCTCTCAGCTCCGGTTTCGATAGGACCGGCCATTGAGGCCGGGCCGGGAGATTTCGCCAGTCGCGGGCCAGCCCGCGGGAAGTCCACGGCGCAGAGTCTGCCACAAATGAAGCTAAGAGCTAACAGCTAAAAGCTAAAAGCTGCTTTTTACAGCCTGTCGTACAGCACGGACTTACGGTAGCCGAGCAGCGCCACCAGGGTCCATACGCCCATCGCTGTACCGAAGGGGATCTTTATCATGCAGAGGATAGCGGCGACGATGGCCACGATCCTGCCCCACTGGGTGCGCTCCAGCAGGCCCCAACCTGCCACCGCGGCGAGCGCGGCGCGGACGAGCAGAAACATCCAGCCGACGTGCAACGCGGCGCCGAGCAGCGCCGGGGGGATCTGCGAGTGCAGGTTCAGGCCAAAATCCCCATTGAAGAGGGCGCGCGCAATCGAGATGCCCACGAACCCGGTGACCAGGACAAGCCCGGCGTAGACCAGCCAGCAGATGCCAAGTGCCCGAATCTGGCCGCGGTAGCGCTGGAGTTCGAACTCAAAGCCCAGAACGGGCGGAACCGGCGGAGCAGGGGCCTGGCCGCATTGCGGGCATCCCACCTGCCCGGCGGGAATCGCTGTGCCACATGTGCTGCAGAACATGGTGCCTCCTCGAGCGAGAATCTCTCGTTCCCAGCAGGATACGCGAGCATGCGGGCGGCAGTTCCACTCTTTTTGTGCGCGGGCAGGGATACAGGCCTGCGTTGACTGCCGGCCACAGGGTTTTGTATCGGCCGGGAAGCAGTCCGAGACGACTACTCGCTGGCCATGAGTTCGTCGACCTCGCGGACGAGAACGGGGAGCTTGGTTTGAACGATGCCCCAGACGATTCGATCGTCAACCTGCGCATAGGCATGGACGAGAATGTTGCGGAAGGCAACGATGGCGCGCAGGTCGGTGATCTGGTCGGCAATGGAGTTATCGACACGAGCAAGCTGGGCCAGCGCCTCGCCGATGATGGCAAATGCACGTTCTACAGCGAGACGAAGCATGGAGTTTTGCTCGTAGTCTTCGAAAGCTTTGCCGGCTGTGAAGGAGGTTGCGAGCTGAGCGGCTTCCTGAATGTCGTAGAGGTACTTCCTGGCCTCAAGCCGCATAGAGAAGCGCCTTGCTCCGCTCAATGCTCTGGCGGAAGTAGGGATTGCGGATGGCTGAGGCGACGACGAGATCGACAGGGCGATCGAGGAGACTCTCAAGCGCGAGCTTGAAATCGAGAAAGGCCGAGGCGTAGAGACCGTCGGGAAGCGGGGCAAATTCTACGAGAAAGTCCAGATCGCTGCCGGTGGGATCGAAGCCGCCGCTTACCGCGGAGCCGAAGAGTTCCAGCCGCTGGATATGAAACCGCCTGCATAGCTCTAACAATGCAGAGCTGTGCCCGCCGATGGCGGGAACGCAGTCCAGCGCGAGGCTCTTCGGGATGGGTACCACCGCCATACCTACGATGATACCCCGGTTTCGACAAGTGATACGGGGCGCATTTCTTAGCTCAGACGCAGCAAGCGAAAACTCGCGCTTACCTATACGACTCGTCCCGGTGGACGACAAACTCCGGATACGCGCCGCCGCCCAGCTCGTGCAGGTCCATGCCGATGCGCTCGCCGTCCGGATCGACGCGGAAGGGAACTACCCTGTTGAGCACGGCAAAGAGCAGATAGAGAAGCGGCAGAAAGACCCCGAGTAGCGCCGCGATGCCCACCAACTGGGCCAGCAACTGGTTGTGCCCGGGCGCGAACATGCCCGCGGCGAACAACCCCCAGAGGGCGGCGGCGGCATGCACGGTGATGGCGCCCGAGGGGTCGTCGATCGACAGAGCCAGCTCCAGCAGCTCGACCAGAAGCGGTGTGACCGCTCCGGCGACGGCTCCTATGAAGATCGCGGCCAGAGGCCCTACCAGTGCGGCGCTGGCGCTCGAGGCCACCAGCCCAGCGAGCCAGCCGTTGGCGCACAAGCTCGCGTCCGGCTTGCCGAAGCGCACATGGGTGAGCGCAAACGTGGCCGCCAGCGCGCCGGAGGCCGAAAGCAGAGTGCTGAGCGCCGTCATGGGCAGCGCGCTGAGCGGCGCATGCAGCCAGATGATGGCTCCGGCCGCGTTCCAGGCGGTCCAGCCGATCAGGGCCAGCAGGCTGCCGAAGAGCACATAGGCGGCGTTGTGGCCGGGCATCGCGGTCGAAAAGCCCTCCTTGGGGAACTTGCCCCGCCGGGGGCCTACGATCCACACCGTTGCAAGAGCGGCGATTCCACCCAGCGCATGAATGGAGGCTGCGCCGCCGGGATCGAGAAAGCCCTGGCCGAGTCCGAAGTTGACGCCAAGCGCGCCGAGCCAGCCGGCATTCCAGATCCAGTTCGCGGCGATGGGAAAGACGATTGCGGCCATGAGGGCCGCCGCGACGCAGCCGGCGGTGAGGCGCAGCCGATCGGCCCCCGAGCCCCAGGGGATAAGAGCGGCGAAGGCGACCGAGAAGATCTCAAACAGCACGGCCAACTGTGCCAGCGAAGGCGCCGAGGCGAAGCCGCGCAGAGCGAAGGGTCCGAGGCCGAGAACATTCCAGGTCTTGCCCGCCGCGTGGATTAGAAGCTCTCCGCCGCCGAGCACGCCCGAAAGCGATGCCCCGACGAGCGCAAAGACGATGGCGGCGATGGCCAGAATGGCCAGGTTGCCGAGCAGTGCCTGGGCGGCCGAGCGCGAGCGGCCCAGTCCCGCGTTGATGAGCGCGACCCCGGCGATGGCCAGCGGCGCAAGCAGCAAAAGGACGAAGGCGATGGCGAACAGGGCGTCGGTGAGAGCGGCGGAGTTGTTCATCGGTGGGCCTCCCTGGCCGGCATGTTGCCCCGAATCGCTACGACCAGGCCCAGAACCTCGACAGCAAGGCCGCAGACTGCGAAGCCACCGCGCGCCGGCCCGTCAGGGAACAGCACCAGGGCGGCGAGCGTCAAAAAGAACCCGGCAGGCATCACCAGCAGTCCGGCGTATTTCATGGCCTTCCTTTCGGATCAACAGAGTGAATTCGAAACTTCGGGCGCAGTATCTTCCCGGCTCACACAAAGTGGCTAGACCTTCAGAGAGAGAGCAAATCCGCGTTGCTCGATTCTAAATTATCGGGCAGTTCGCATCCCAGCCGGACCTGCAAGCATCTGACTATATGTAAGCTTTTGCAGGATCGGCAAACTTTCTTCCCCCGAGGTTGTTCCCCGTGTCCACTATCAAGGTATTTTTGGATGGCCTGGTGGCGAATCGAGCCGGTGCTTTACTGGTTCTGGCCCTGGCCGCCTTTTTTGAAGCCTATGGAGACTCCTTCTTTCAGGTGGGTTTCTACCGCGTGCCTAACTACGGAAGGCTGGCCGCAATTGTGCTCGGCGTCGTCGTTCTGGGCTGCTATGGCGCTTTGGTCAACACTCCCCGCTGGGACTTCGGCCAGATGCTCGGAGTCTATGTGGTCTTCTTCTTTTTGATGGCGCAACTGCTAAACCGCGTTCGGTTCGGACAGGCGCCCACAGCACCCGTGTACGCGGGCGGCGCGTTGATCGTAGCCGGCGGAGCCGTGCTGACGTTCTGGAAAGCTTGATTTGCCTCCGTCGGCCTTGTCGATGGAGGACTCTGCCGGGCGGCAGAGAGACAAAGTTCGGTATTGCCAAATGGTCCACTCAAACCGTCATTCGGTATGGGTGAAAAGACCCTCCGGACGTGCTAGTTTTTTAGGGAAGAAAGCCTGGTTCGTCTGCCTGAGAAAACCGGGCCAAGGTGGGGTTGCGCCCGACCGGGCGCTTGTCACAAGCGGGTGAGTTTTCAAGGCGTTGCGAATCGACTTTTGCACGGATTTTTTGCACGTTATGAGATGGAAGCACTTGCGAAAACGAGTTCGGCTGGTATATTGAAATCGTTGGCTTCCCCAGAGCCCTCCTTTTGGTGTACCCGGAATCGATTCTTGTACATAACCAATGTGACCGTTGACACAACGATCGCATCTTGACGCGAAAATCAAGCAGGGAAGACATGCCGCAAATCTTTGACCGCAGCTCCAACGCACTGGCACGCATGGGACTGGTGTTGACGGGGTTGATCGTGATCGCTCTCGGAGTCACGCTCGATCAGCTGCAGCGCTCGCCGTGGGTTACACGGCAGGGCCAGCGCCCGGACCAGCCGGTGCCCTTCAGCCACAAGCATCACGTCCAGGGCCTTGGCCTCCAGTGTCAGTACTGCCACGTGACGGTTGAGCGATCGAGCTACGCCGGCGTCCCTCCAACGCGCACCTGCATGAACTGCCACCAGCAGATCTGGACCAACGCCAGCCTTCTTGAGCCGGTTCGCCAGAGCTGGAACACGGGCCAGTCGATCCCCTGGATTCGCGTGCACGATCTGCCCGACTACGTCTTTTTCAACCACGAGATCCACGTGAACAAGGGCGTGGGCTGCGCCACCTGTCACGGGCAGGTGGACGAGATGCCCCTGATGTTCGCCCAGAACACGCTGCAGATGGAGTGGTGCCTGGACTGTCATCGCAACCCGGTCAAGAATCTACGGCCCACCGGCGAGGTCTACAACATGGCCTGGAAGCAGCCCACGGAGAGCCATCCGGTGTGGTGCTCGGCCGTGGATGTGAAGAGCGGCGTGCCGACGGCGGAGAGCGTGAACTGCGCCGTGACCGAACCGAAGCCGGGCGCAGGCGAGATGGCGGCGTTGCAGATGCCGGCAGCTCCGGGCGCAAAGCCAACCGCGGGCGATGTTGCACCGGCGGTATTGGCTCCAGCCGCGCTCCACTACGAAAAGTTCACCAGCCAGGATGAGCTTGGGCACTTCCTGGTCGATCACTACAAGATCCGCAACTCGCGCGATCTGATGGGTTGCGAGGTGTGCCACCGATGAGCACAGACAGCAAGAATAACCTTGTGCAGATTGATGCCGCCCCGATGACGCTGGACCAGGTTCGCGAGAAGCTGAAGGCCAAGCGTGGCAAGAAGCTCTGGCGCTCGATCGACGAGCTCTCGAACACGCCCGAGTTTCAGGCCGCCGTCGAGAAGGAGTTTCCCTCGGCAGCAGCAGAGTGGGTCGATCCGGTCTCGCGGCGCGGCTTCCTCAAGGTGATGGGCGCATCGATGGCGCTGGCCGGCCTGGCCGGTTGCACCAAGCAGCCCGATGAGCCGATCTATCCGTATGTCAAGGCTCCCGAAGACCTGGTCCTCGGCAAGTCGATGTACTTTGCCACGGCGCATCCCATGCCCGTGGGCGCAACGCCGCTGCTCGTCAAGTCGAGCGAGTTTCGGCCCATCAAGATCGAGGGCAACCCCGAGCACGCCTACAACCGCGGCTCATCCGATGTCTTCTCGCAGGGCTCGCTGCTCGACCTCTACGACCCCGACCGCTCCCAGCACGTGCTTTATCGCGGCGAGAACCGCACCTGGATGGAGTTTGTACAGGCGTTCCAGGAGCGCGTGGCAGCAACCAAGGACGGCACTGGACTCTACTTTCTGAGCGCGACTGTCACATCGCCCACGCTGGCACGCCAGTGGAAGGCATTGCAGGCGGCCTACCCCAAGGCAAAGCTGGCGCAGTATGACCCGGCCATCGCCGGCACCTTTGCGGAGAAGGGCATCAACACCCAGTACGATCTGAGCGCGGCCACCGTGCTGGTCTCGCTTGACGCCGACTTCCTTTCAAGTGCGGCGTATCCCGGCCATCACAAGCTGGTGCGCGACTACGCCGCCGGACGCAAGCAGCCGGAGAAGGGCATGAACCGGCTCTACAGCGTCGAAAGCTCCACCTCGACGACGGGCATGAAGGCTGAGCATCGCCTGGTGCTGCGCGCCAGCGAAGTTCCTGCCTTCACCGCCGAACTGGCCAAGGCCCTGGGCGTCGCCGGAGTCAACCCTCCCAGCTATCCGTGGACCCCCGAGCAGCAGAAGTTCCTCGCTGCGCTGGCGAAGGACCTCAAGGCCAACGCCGGCAAGAGCGCCGTGCTTCCCGGGCTTTACCAGAATCCGGTGGTCGCCGATCTCGCGCTTGCCATCAACAATGCGCTCGGCAACATTGGCAAGACGGTCTTTGTCAGCAATGAGACGGTGAATCCGCTCCCTGCCGATCAGACCGCGGACTTGAAGGCGCTGGTCGCCGATCTGAATGCGGGTAAGGTCGATACGCTGGTCATCCTCAACTCGAACCCGATCTATACGGCCCCCGTCGATCTTGGCTTCCCGAGCGCATTCGATAAGGCGAAGCAGGTCGTGCATTTGGGCTTGCACAACGACGAGACCGGGCAGATCTCGCACTGGCACATTCCGGCAGCGCACTATCTTGAGTCGTGGTCGGATGCGCGGGCCTTCGACGGCACGGTTTCGATTGTGCAGCCGATGATCGATCCCCTCTACGGCGGCCGCTCGGCGCACGATGTGTTGCAGGTTCTGCTCAAGGACCCGGCGCAGAGCGCTTACGCCGCGGTGCGCGAGACCTGGGCCACCGCGATCACCGGTGACTTCGAGGCCGGCTGGCGCAAGGCGCTGCATGATGGCTGGATCGCCAACACAGCATTTGCTAAGAACGGCTCGGTTCCTGCCTTCAAGGGCTCGATCCCTGCTCCGGCGCCGAAGGATTCGATCGAGATCCTCTTCCGGCCCGATCCGAATATCTACGACGGTCGCTGGTCGAACGTGGGCTGGCTCCAGGAGCTGCCTAAGCCGGTTACGAATCTGAGCTGGGACAACGCCGCCATCGTCTCCGGCGCAACGCTCACCCGGCTCGGACTCGAAGAGCAGAACATCGTCGAGATCAGCGTGGGCAACGGACGCGTCAAGGCTCCGGTGGCAGTGGCACCGGGCCACGCCGACAACTCCGTTACCGTCTATCTTGGCTACGGACGCGAGTTCGGCCGCGTCGCCGGTGGCGCGGGCTTCAACGCGTACCTGGTCCGCAACACCTGGGGAACGCTGCAATCGACCGGCGGCATCCGCAAGCTGGAAGGCACCTGGGGTTTGGCCATCACCAAGAGCCACTACCAGGATCATCGCCCAGCAGTCTACGGCGGACCGGGCGACAATGCCAACCACTCGCTTGAGGCCGACGAGGCGCTCGGTCTGCGCGGCATTATCCGCTACGCCACTCTCGATGAGTTCAAGACCAGCCCCAACTTCGCCCACGAGGGCGAGGGACGCGATACTCCCGCGGCCGACACGTCGATGTTCCCCAACTGGGACTATAGCCAGGGCAACGCCTGGGGCCTGTCGATCGACATGAACTCCTGCGTAGGCTGCAACGCCTGCATCGTCGGCTGTTACGCGGAGAACAACATTCCGGTAGTGGGCAAGCAGCAAGTCCGTATCGGCCGCAACATGCAGTGGCTCCGCATCGATACCTACTTCGAAGGCGATCTGGATTCGCCGCGCGCACACTTCCAGCCCATGATGTGCCAGCACTGCGAGAACGCGCCCTGCGAGCAGGTCTGCCCGGTGGGGGCAACGGTGCACTCTCCGGAAGGCCTCAACATGATGGTCTACAACCGCTGCGTGGGCACCCGCTACTGCTCCAACAACTGCCCCTACAAGGTGCGGCGGTTCAACTTCCTGCTCTACTCGGACTACGAGACCGAGAGCCTGAAGTTGATGCGCAACCCCGACGTGAGCGTTCGCTCGCGCGGCGTGATGGAGAAGTGCAGCTACTGTGTGCAGCGCATTCAGGAAGCCAAGATCACCGCCGACAAGGAGAACCGTGCAGTGCTCGATGGCGAGATCCTGACTGCCTGCCAGCAGGCCTGCCCGGCCCAGGCCATCACCTTTGGCAACCTGAACGACAAGACCAGCCGGGTAGCAAAACAGCGCGCCGATCAGCGTGCCTACGGAGTGCTGGCCGACCTGAACACCCGCCCGCGCACCACGTATGTGGCTGAAGTGATCAACCCCAACTCCGAACTCGAAGCGACGCCGGTGGAACATATCCCGGCCAAGGGTTAACTGAAGCGATGGCAACGAGCAAAGTCAAACTCGACGAACGCACGATCGATCCCGCCACCGGAGAGTACCGGGTAGTTGCGCCGGGCGAGACCTTTCTCTCGGTAACGGAGAAGATCTCGCGCATTGTGCTCACGCCGCACACGCCTCTTGGCTGGTTCGCGCTGTTTGCGGTGGCCGGCGGCGGCGCAACGATGCTAATGTGCGCGCTGCTCTGGCTGTTCCTGAAGGGCGTCGGCATCTGGGCCATCACCATGCCGGTGGCCTGGGGCTTCGCCATCATCAACTTTGTCTGGTGGATCGGCATCGGCCACGCCGGCACGCTGATCTCGGCCATTCTGCTGCTGTTCAAGCAGGGCTGGCGGAACGCTATCAGCCGCTTTGCCGAGGCCATGACCATCTTTGCCGTGGCCTGCGCCGCCATCTTCCCGGTGATCCACATCGGCCGGCCGTGGCTGGGTTACTGGCTCTTCCCGGTGCCGCTCACCATGACGGTGTGGCCGCAGTTCCGCTCCCCGCTCATGTGGGACGTCTTCGCGGTCTCAACCTACGCCACCATCTCGGTCGTCTTCTGGTACATCGGCATGGTGCCGGACTTCGGCACCTTCCGTGATCGCGCCCAGTCCAAGTTCGCACAGTACTGCTACGGATTGGTCTCGCTCGGCTGGCGGGGCTCGGCGCGCCACTGGATGCGCTACGAGACGGCATCGCTGCTGCTGGCCGGACTTGCGACTCCGCTGGTGCTCTCGGTACACACGGTCATCAGCTTCGACTTCGCCGTCGCCGTGCTGCCCGGCTGGCACACGACGATCTTCCCGCCCTACTTTGTGGCCGGCGCCATCTACTCGGGCTTTGCCATGGTGCTCACGCTGGCCATTCCGCTGCGGCTGATCTACAAACTCGACAACCTGGTCACCGACCGGCACATCGACAACATGGGCAAGGTCATGCTCGTCACTGGCTTCATCGTCGGCTACGGCTACGGCATGGAAGCTTTCATGAGCTGGTACTCGGCCAACCACTGGGAGGCATTCGCCTTCTGGAATCGCGCCTTCGGCCCGATGGGCTGGGCGTACTGGATTCTCATCGCGTCGAACCTGGTGATTCCGCTTACGACGCTCTGGTCGCGCAAGCTGCGCACCAACCTCGGCTTCATGTTCTTCATCTCGATTGTGGTGAACATCGGCATGTGGTTTGAGCGGTTCGTGATCGTCGTAACCAGCCTCTACCGCGACTTCCTGCCCTCAGCATGGGGAACCTATCGCGCCACCAAGTGGGACTATATGACCTTCGTGGGCACGATGGGCTTCTTCACATTCCTCTTCCTGTTGTTTGTGCGCTTCCTGCCCATGATTCCGATGAACGAGATCCGCATGATTCTGCCCCAGGCCAAGATCAAGCCCAAGACGGAGGTAGCACACTAATGCCGCCGCGCGAAGGAACCTACGGCCTGCTGGCCGAATTCGACACTCCGAGCGATCTGGTGCGCGCCGCCCGTCAGGCTTACACAGACGGCTGGCGTCGCATGGACTGCTACACGCCGTATCCGGTGGAAGAAGCGGCCGAGGCCATCGGCTTCCACCGCAACAAGGTGCCGCTGTTGACGCTCGTCGGCGGGCTCATCGGCGCGTCGGTCATGTTCTCGCTTGAGACCTGGATCTCGACGCTCGCTTATCCGTTGAATATCGCCGGGCGTCCCATGTACTCCTGGCCGGCCTTCATGATTCCCACCTACGAGTGGACCATTCTGTGGGCGGGTCTTTCTGCGGCCTTTGGAATGCTGGCGCTGAACGGATTGCCGGCGCTCTATCATCCGCTCTTCAACGCGCCCAACTTCCGCAACGGCGCAACGACGGACAAGTTCTTCCTGTGCCTTGAGAGCCTCGATCCGAAGTTCGACGCAAACGAGGCCCGCACCTATCTCGAGGCCTTCAAGCCCCTCTCCGTAGTGGAGGTGGAGTACTGATGCGATTCAGGGACCAAGGGACCAAGGGAACAAGCAAACAAGGCCGGATGCCCCAGGTCTCGATCTTGAGACCTGGGAAAGCGACACGGCTCACGCGCCACGTCCTGGCCTCGGCTGGGTTGATGGCGCTGGCGTTTCTCGCTGGCTGCCGGCAGGACATGCAGAACCAGCCGCGGGGATTTCCGCAGCGCGGCACCGAGATGTTTGCCGATCATCGCAGCGCGCGTCCGCAGGTGGCCAACACCGTGGCTCGCGGCCAGTTGCGCGAAGACAGCTTCTTCTACACCGGCACGGTTGCAGGCCCCGCCGGTTATCGCCAGGAACTGAACGCGATGCCCTTTCCGGTGACGATGGAAGTGCTCAAGCGCGGCCAGGAGCGGTTCAATGTCTACTGCTCACCCTGCCACTCGCGCGTGGGCAACGGACTCGGCGCGATCGTGCAGCGCGGCTTCAAGCCCGCCGCAAACTTCCACGACCAGGTGCGCATAGCGCAGCCCATCTCGCACTACTTCTACGTGATGACTCACGGCTACGGCGCAATGCCCGACTACTCCGCGCAGCTCGTTCCGGAGGACCGCTGGGCAGTGGCCGCGTACATCCGCGCTCTGCAACTGAGTCAGGCGGCAAAGCCCACGGACGTGCCATCGGGCGTTACTGTGCAGAGCTTGAAGAACATCGCCGCGGCCGAGGGGCTTCCCGGCAGCTTCGCGGAGCCCTGGACCCTTCCGGCTACCGCTGTGCAGGCCTACAAGCCCATCACGGCAGAGGGTACGCCGGGCATGGCTCCGGCAAACCCGGCAGACCCGGCAATCAAGATCCCCGCAACTAACCCGGCCCCGGCCGCCAAGAGGTAAGGAACGCTCGGAATGGCAAACGCATCCCACGCAAAAACGCTTCCCGCCGACCTCGGCGCACCGGCCTTCGTAGCCGGCTGGAGAAGCCGCGCGATCTCGATCGGCGCAGTCTTCGCCGTGCTCGCGGTGGCGCTCGGATTCGCCGGCCAGGCCCAGGACGGCCTCGGCTGGGAGCATCTGCTGCGCGCCTGGACTCTGGGCACCATCATCACCTGGGGCTTCGCGGTAGGCGGGCTGGCTCTGCTCATGGTGCAGTACTGCTCGGGAGGCAAGTGGGGCCTGCTGCTGCGCCGGCCGCTTGAAGCCATGAGCCGCACCCTGCCGCTGGTCTTCGTCTACTGGGTGGTTACGGCTGTCTTCAGCAAGCACCTCTATCAGTGGGTGAAGTACACCACGGTCGAGTCCACCGCAGCCGCGCTCAAGGCCGGACTCATCACCGAGTTCCAGCAGCACGCGCTCGACTTCAAGCGGCCCATGCTCAACCCCACGGCCTACATCGCCGTGAGCCTGCTCTGCTTCGCCATCTGGTTCTTCTACATGCAGCGGCTGAACAAGCTGGCGATGGTGCGCGAGAGCCAGGGCATCGAGACCACGCCCTACTGGATCAAGAAATTCGAGAACGTCTCGGGGCCCGGCATCCTGCTCTATTCGCTTACCATGACGGCGGCTGCCATCTACTGGGTGATGTCGATGGATGTGACCTGGGCCTCAACTGTCTACGGTCTGCTCTTCCTTGTAGGCCAGGGCTACTCGGTGCTGGCATTGGGCATCATCACCGCCATCTCGCTCTCCAAAGCCGAGCCCTTCAAGACCATCCTGCGCCAGACCGAGCAGCACGACCTGGGCAAGATGACATTCGCCTTTGTGATGCTCAACATCTATCTGGCCTTCGCGCAGTTCCTCATCATCTGGTCCGGCAACCTGCCGGACGAGATCGGCTGGTACCTCGATCGCATCCGCGGCGGCTGGGGCGTCATCATCACGATGGACTTCATCTTCCACTGGCTGATTCCGTTCACCATGCTGCTTTCGCGCGATCTGAAGCGCAACAAGAAGCGGCTCATCAACGTCTGTCGCTGGATGATCTTCGCCCGCTGCTGGGATATGTTCTGGCTCATCGAGCCGAACTTCAAAGACGCGGCGCGCAACCTGCACTTCAGCTGGGGAATCCTTGAGTTCATCGCCGTTCCCGCAGCGCTCATCAGCTTCTGGGTGGCTTACTACTGCACGCAACTGAAGGCACGGCCGCTGGTGCAGACCAACGACCCGCATCTCGCCGAAATTCTGGAGCCCGAACATGCCATCGCATGATTCCAATCACGACGGCCACGAGCCGCAGCCTGTCGATACCTCGCATGGCTACGAAGCCAGCGACGTAAAACCCGCGGGCATCATCGTCTTCCTGGTGGCCATGGCAATATTCGTAGTGGCTGCCGCGGTGATCGCCTACGGCCTGGGCAAGGTGTACAACGCCTACTTCAAAAAGGTCGATGGGCCGCCGAGCAAATGGGCGAAGTCGGTCGATGTCCGCGACCTCGGCACCAACATGCCCACCAGCCCGCAGCTTGAGAAAAAGCTGGCGGAGATGACCCAGAACTTCCCCACGCCCCAGGTGCAGACCGACGACGGCAGCCAGGATGTGGCCGATCTTCACCGCCGTGAAGATCTGCTGCTGGAACACTACAGCTGGGCCGATCAGCAGCAGGGCAAGGTGCGCATTCCTATCGAGCGGGCCATGGAGATTGTGGCCCAGGGCAACACCATTCAGGTACTTCCGCCCAAACAGCTCGCCGAACCGATGACCGGCGAAAAGAATCCGGTAGTCACGGCGCCACTGACCACGGGATTCGCGCGTACCTCCTTTGAACAGGCGCAGGCCGCCAAAGGCAGCAACTAGCAGGATCGATCTCGATCCGCAAGCAAGGCACTCGCGCGGCAACATGGCGCGGAAGGGAACAGAGATGATGAGTACGAGCATGAACTTCCGGAGACGGCAACCGCGGGCAGCAGCCTGTGTGCTGGCGCTCGTCTCGGCGCTCTCTCTTCACGCGCAGGTGTCGGGCTACGGCGACAAGACCATCGGCACCCCCGACCAGACGCCCACGATCCTGAACAGCATCGGCATCGATCAGCACTTGAACGAGACGCTGCCTCTCGGACTCACCTTTACCGACGACGCCGGCAAGCAGGTGCAACTGGGTAGCTACTTCGGCAAGAAGCCGGCGATTCTGGCCCTGGTCTACTACCGCTGCCCGGTGCTGTGCTCCGAGGAGTTGAACGGCCTAACCGGCGCATTGCAGATGGTGCGCTTCACGCCCGGCAAGGACTATAGCGTCATCGTCATCAGCATCGATCCCAGCGAAGGCACCGATCTGGCCGCGTCCAACAAGGCGCGCTACGTGAAGCGCTACGGCAAGCCGGAGACGGCAGCGGGCTGGCACTTCATGACCGGCACCGAGCAGAACATCGACGCGCTGGCCAACGCCGTGGGCTTCAAATATGTCCGCATTCCCGGCCCCGACGGCAAACTCACCCAGTTTGCCCACGCCAGCGGCATCCAGATTATTACCACCGACGGCAAGCTGGCGCAGTACTACATGGGCGTCGAGTACTCGCCCAAGGACATGCTGCTCGGCCTCGACGAGGCCTCTTCCAACAAGATCGGCTCGCCGGTCGACAACATTCTTACCTACTGCTATCACTACGATCCTCAAATCAACAGGCACTCGCTCATCGTCTCGCGCGTGGTGCAGTTGGGCGGCGCGCTCACTCTGGCGCTGCTCGGCGGCTTCATGATGGTGATGTTCCGCCGCGACTACAAGCGCGACAGCCAGGCGGCGAAAGACAGCCAGGACAACGGAAACAAGGTGAACGGATAACGGAATGAGCTATATCAGTCCAGTCATATGGCATTTCCTGAGCAAGTGGTTGCAGGGCTTCCCTCTGTTTCCGCCCGAGGCGTCGAAGCTCGCACCGGAGTACGACGCGCTCTACTTCTTCATCGCGCTGGTCAGCATCGCCGGCCTGACCATCGTGATCTTGCTGGTGGCCAGCTTCTCGATCCTCTACCACCAGCGCCGCAGCCCCAAGGCCACGCAGATCGAGGGCTCCACGCTGCTTGAAGCCACGTGGACCATCATTCCCCTGGGCCTGTTCCTGATCATGTTCGTCTGGGGCGCGCTGATCTACTTCCGCGTCTTCACGCCGCCGGCCAACGCCATGAACATCTATGTGGTGGGCAAGCAGTGGATGTGGAAGGCCGAGCACCCCGGCGGCCAGCACGAGATCAACTCACTGCACGTGCCCACGGGCCGGCCTGTTCAGTTGACCCTCATCTCGCAGGATGTCTTCCACAGCTTTTCAATCCCGGCCTTCCGCGTTAAGCGCGAAGCCATCCCCGGCCGCTATACCACGGTGTGGTTTGAGGCCACCCAGACCGGCACCTATCACCTGTTCTGCACCCAGTACTGCGGCACGGCCCACTCCCAGATGATCGGCGACGTGGTGGTGATGACGCCCGAGGACTATAAGGCGTGGCTGGCCCAATCCACCAGCGGCAATTCGCTGGCCCAGAACGGCGAGCGTCTCTTTGCCAGCCTGAGCTGCAACGCCTGCCACAATTCGACGGCCCAGTCGCGCGGCCCCAACCTCTCCGGCGTTTATGGCTCGCACCTGACCCTGGCCAACGGCCAGACCGCAACCGCCGATGATGCCTTTCTGCGTTCGTCGATCCTGAACCCCTCCGAGCACATCACGCAAGGGTTCGCGCCGATCATGCCCACCTACCAGGGCCAGATCAGCGAAGAGGGCGTGATCGCGCTGGTCGAGTACATCAAGAGCCTCGACTCCGATTACCGGATTCAGCAGACCCTGAACACCACCGAACTGCTCCCTGGATCGCAGGGAGGTCCGGCAGCAGCCAAGCCCGCTGCCGGGGAGGCGAAGCAATGAGCGCGGCGACGATCGTAAAGCTCCCCGACCAGGCGACAGCCCGGATTCCGAAGATGAACTACCTGACCCGGGAGAACGGAATCCTCAGCTGGCTGCTGACCCGCGACCATAAGCGGATCGCGATCCTGTACCTGATCTCGATCACCTTCTTCTTCTTTGTGGGCGGCGCGCTGGCCGGCATGATTCGCCTCGAGTTGCTCACCCCGCAGAGCGATCTGATGGCCGCAGACACCTATAACAAGGTGTTCACCATGCACGGCATCATCATGATCTTCTTCTTCCTGGTGCCGAGTGTGCCCGCCGTGATGGGCAACTTTCTGCTGCCCATGATGCTGGGCGCAAAAGACCTGGCCCTGCCGAAGATGAACCTGGCCAGCTGGTATCTCTACATGATCGGCGGCATCATCGGCGTCTACGTGATGGCCACAGGCGGCGTCGATACGGGCTGGACCTTCACCACGCCTTTGTCAACCCATTACGTTAATACGCACGTGATCTCGACGGCCATGGCGGCCTTCATCGCCGGTTTCAGCTCGGTCTTCACGGGACTGAATTTCATCGTCACCATCCACAAGATGCGCTGCCCGGGCATGACCTGGTTCCGGCTGCCGCTCTTTGTCTGGGCCAACTACGCGGCCAGCGTGCTGATGGTGCTGGGTACCCCGGTTCTGGCCATCACGCTGGTTCTGGTGATGCTGGAGCGCGCCTTCGGCATCGGCGTCTTCGATCCGGCCAAGGGCGGCGACCCGCTGCTCTTCCAGCATCTGTTCTGGTTCTACTCGCATCCGGCCGTCTACATCATGATCCTGCCCGGCATGGGCGTGATCAGCGAAGTGGTTTCCACCTTCAGCCGCAAGCGCGTCTTCGGCTATACGGCCGTAGCGTTTTCATCGGTGGCCATTGCGGTCTTCGGCTTCTTTGTCTGGGCCCACCACATGTTCATCATGGGCCTGTCGACCTACGCCGCACTGGTCTTCTCGCTGCTTACCATGCTGGTTGCGGTGCCTTCGGCCATCAAGATCTTCAACTGGACCTTTACCCTTTACAAGGGTTCCATCACCTTTGAGACGCCGATGCTCTACGCCTTCGGGTTCATGGGCCTGTTCACCATCGGCGGCCTCACTGGCGTCTTCCTCGGCACCACCGGCACGGACATCCACCTCACAGAAACCTATTTCATCGTCGCGCACTTTCACTTTGTGATGGTGGGCGGCATGTTGATGGCGTTTCTGGCCGGTATCCACTTCTGGTGGCCCAAGTTCACCGGCCGCATGTATCCGGAGAAGATCTCGCAGTTGGCCGCGACCATCACCTTCATCGGCTTCAACTTTACCTTCTTCCCGCAGTTCATTCTGGGCACGCTGGGCATGCCGCGGCGCTACGCATCGTATCCGCCGGAGTTTCAGGTGCTCAACGTGCTCTCGACCGCAGGCGCAACGATTCTCGGCATCGGCTATCTGCTGCCGGTGCTCTACCTGATCTGGTCGCTCAAGTACGGCAGAATCGCCGGCGACAACCCCTGGCAGGCAACCGGCCTCGAGTGGCAGACGCAGTCGCCGCCCCTGACCGAGAACTTCACCGAGATCCCCGTGATGGACCACGAGGCATACGACTACGAGTGGCTGGAAAACCAGAATCTGGCCCGCCAGCAGCAGAAAGAGGTGGCCAGTGTCTGAGTCCGCGATCGCGCACGGCGCTGAAAATCACGAGCACCCGCCTTATCAGCTCCATCACTTTGAGTCGATGGAGCAGCAGACCGGCGCCACCAACTTTGCCATGTGGCTCTTTCTGTTGAGCGAGGTCATGTTCTTCGGCGGACTGTTCACCGTCTACATGATCTACCGCAACTGGTACTATGACGCCTTTGTTGCCGGCTCGCACCAGTTGAGCGTTCTGCTCGGCGGAGTGAACTCCTGCATCCTTATCACGTCGAGCTTCACCATGGCTCTGGCGGTCTGGTTTGCCGAGAAGCGCAAGCGGAACGCGCTGGTGGCGATGCTTACTATTACTTTTGTTCTGGGCCTGGTCTTTCTCGGCATCAAGGGCGTCGAGTACCGCGAGAAGTTTGAGAAGCACCACTTCCCGGGCGCGTCGTTCTCGATTGAATCGTTCGTGAATCCGGCCTCCGACCCGGTGGCCGTTGCCGCAGGCGACAAACCGCTGCCGCGCGACGTGGCCGAGAAGACCGAGATGTTCTTCTCCGTATACTTCGCCATGACCGGCATGCACGCCCTGCACATGATCGTCGGCATGGGCCTTCTGCTGTGGATGATCTTCCGCGCCCGCGCCGGAGCTTACACGCAGGGGCACGTGGCCTTCGTCGACTACTTCGGCTTCTACTGGCACTTCGTAGACATCGTATGGATCTTCCTGTTTCCGCTGCTTTACCTGATTAATCGCCACTGAGAGGAGACACAATGAGCGAACACAACCAATCGGTGCGCGTGACTTCAAGCCCGCTAGCCTACTTCGGCGTCTACGTTTCGCTGCTTGTCGGCGTGGGGCTCCAGATCCTGGCCTCGCGGCTCAACCTGGGCCTCTTCAACACTGTCGTGGTTCTGCTGATCGCCTTTTCGCAGGCGGCCATCGTGGTGCTGTTCTCCATGCACCTGAGGCGCAGCGAGAGCGTGGTCAAGCTGAGCGTGCTTTCGAGCATCTTCATGCTGCTGGTGCTCTTCGGGATGGTGCTGATCGACTACACCAGCCGCGGGTGGGGGCTTTGGTAAGGCAGGGACTGAGGGACCAGGGACTAGGGACTGAGGCCGCCTGCGGGCGGCCTTTGTAATCCTATTTCGTGAGAAGCTCAGATTTGCTTCATGACATCTTCCAGTTCCTCTTCTGCGTAAAGAATGAGGAGTTTGCCATGATGTCGCAGTCCTTTGTAGAGAGCAAGAATGCTGAGGATTGCTCGAATATCTTCTGCGGTTCTCGCTCGCATTATTTGAGAAGCTCCGAACTCGGCGAGTGTCTTAATTGCTGTGAAGTAATCCACACTTAGCCACTTCGGCACGTCTGGATTATCGCCAACTTGGCGAGCTAGCTCGATGATCGCAACTATCGCATAGGTATTCCAATCGTCGATTGGGTTGGCGCAATGAATCCTGACAAGGTGTGGAATCGCAGCAAAGGATGCTATCCCCACGTCGCCTTGATGGTGAAGCTCATTCCAGAGCTCTTCCCACGTGCCAGTCACATCGATATTGCTCTCAAGCTTTACTAGAAGCGGGCGAGGATCGAAGCGCGTTCGATATCCTCCATCCATTTCAGCCCAACGGGGATCGTCAAAGCTAAGCATTGTAGGAATTTACCATGGGACTTAGGGATGCGCACGTTTAGCAATGTCGATTTGCCGGGAGATCTGGCGCGGCTGACTGAAAGACCGCTCGTAACGGTTCGCCGCGGCGGTCCGCCGCGTAAGGAAGGCATCTGTGTCGTCTACTGGATGCAGCGCGCGATGCGCATCGTGGACAACCCGGCGCTGGACGTCGCCATCGAGGCAGGGAACTCGCTCGGACTTCCTGTGGTGGTCTTCTTTTCGGTCATTCCCAACTACCCGAACGCCAACCTGCGCCATTACCACTTTCTGCAACAGGGCCTGCGCGATGCTGCTGAAGACGCAGCCGAGCGTGGTGTCGGGTTCGTGGTTCGCCGGCATCCGGACAACAAGCTCGAGGCCTTCCTTGAAGAGGTGGGCGCGGCGATGCTCGTGGGCGACGAGAACCCATGCCGTGAGCCGGAGCGCTGGCGGCAGGTGCTTGCCGCGCGGCTGAAGATTCCTTTCTGGACCGTCGATGCCGATGTGGTCGTTCCTTCGCGGGTCTTCGACCGCAGTTTCCATCTGCTGCTTCACTTCCGGCCGCATCTGAACCGCGAACTGCCGAAGTACCTGGTCGAGCCGAAGAGCGTTGAGCCGATCCACCGCTGGGAACCGCCCAGAAATCTGCTGAGCTTCGATCTCTCCGGCGATATAACCGCCGGCTTCACCAAACTGGACCGCTCGATCAAGCCCGTCGAGAGCTTTACCGGCGGCACACGCGCTGCCATGAAGCGATTGCGGGGGTTCATCCGCGACGATCTCGCAGCCTACGACGAACAGCGCAACCACCCGGAGACGGCCGGCACAAGCCGCCTGTCGCCATACTTGCACTTCGGCAACATCAGCCCCCTGAGGATCGCACTGGCCGTCGAGGCCGCACCGGGAATCCCGTCCGAGACGAGAAAGAGATTTCTCGAACAGTTGATCGGCTGGAGAGAACTTTCGGTCCTCTTTGTGCGCCACGAGCCGAACTACGACAACTGGGAGTGCGCCGCGCCGTGGGCGCGCAAATCACTGCTTGAACACGCCTCAGACCCGCGGCCCTACCGCTATACCCTTGCCCAGCTCGAGCGCTGCGAGACTCACGACGATCTCTGGAACGCCGCCCAGCGACAGATGGTCTTGACTGGCTGGATGCACAACTACATGCGCATGTACTGGGCGAAGATGATCCTGAACTGGGCTCCGGACCCGTCCACGGCCTTTGACTGGGCGGTAATGCTCAACGATCGCTACCAGCTCGACGGCCGCGACCCCAACGGCTACGCCGGCATCGCGTGGGCCATCGTAGGCCGCCACGACCGGCCCTGGTTCAACCGCCCGGTCTTCGGGCTGGTGCGTTCCATGACCGGCGCATCCATCGCGCGCAAGTTCGATGCCCAGGCCTACATCCGTCAGCAGGGCGGCTGAGGGCCTCAAGTTGTACCCGCGGGTTCCGGGTGCGCCGGGTCACTGCTGGGGCGCGTTTGAACTGTCCTATAATGGGCCAGCATTCCAGAGCAGGAAATTCCTTGTAACACTTTGCGAAATCCAATGGATTCCGCGTTGTCCCCAATAGAGACTCTGCACGAGGGGGCCGGAGTTCGTCCGGAAACGCGGGATGATGTCGAATCGCACAGAGACGCCTGTCCAGGCGCACCTTTACGCGCGAAGAGCACTGCCCGTCCGGGGTATCGTCGCGCTGCTCGCAGCCGCCCTCCTCTGGATCCTCTTCCTTTCCCTCGCGGATGGCGTTGCGCAGAGTCCACCGGCACAAGCTGAGGCAAGCGGCACTGCCGTCTCAGGCCGGATTGCGCCCGAGGGCAGATTCCTGTCGCGACGGGGCTGGCAGCCGGGCGGATCGCTGGACCGGCGCATCGTGCCCCAGCAGACAGAGGCGGTTGCGCCTCTCGGCGGCGGCAGTTCCTCGGCGACGTGGACCGCTCTCGGTCCTTCGGCCATTGTGACGCCGCACTACGGGCTGGTCTCCGGGCGCATCTCGGCCATCGCGCTCGATCCCGCGGATGCGACGGGCAACCATCTCTACATCGGCACCACGGGCGGCGGGGTGTGGTCGGCGCAGAACGCGGCCGCCTCCACGGTCTCCCAAATCGTCTTTCAGCCGCTGACGGATAATCTCTCCGCGCTGGGCGGGGCCTGGGACGCCTCGATCAGCATCGGCGCAATCACCGTGCAGCCGGGCGGAACGGGCGTGATCCTGGCGGGCACCGGCGACCCCAACCAAGCCACCGACTCCTACTACGGCGCTGGGATTCTCCGCTCTGCCGACGGCGGCGCGACCTGGAGCCTGATCGCGCGCACCACCGACGTCGAGTCCAGCCTGAGCGGGCAAAACTACAGCTTCGCCGGCGAGGGGTTTGCGGGGTTTGCATGGAGCACGGCGAATCCGCAGATTGTGGTGGCGGCCCTCTCGCAGGCTTACGAGGGCACCCTGGTGGATGCGGTCACCGCCCAGTCGAGCACACAGGGCCTCTACTACTCGACCGACAGCGGGGCAAGCTGGCACCTGGCCACAATCACGGACGGCAACGGAGCCGACGTGCAGGGGCCGCTCGACCGTTTCCCCTCGCCGGACGGCAACGCGGCCACCTCGGTGGTCTGGAACCCGATTCGCAAGCTGTTTCTCGCCGCCGTCCGCTACCACGGCTACTACCAGTCCTTCGACGGCGTCACTTGGACGCGTTTGAGCAATCAGCCGGGGACGGGGCTGACAGCAGCCAAGTGCCCAACGAATACCGGCTCAACCGGCTCGATCGCCTGCCCCATCTTTCGGGGTGCGCTGGCGGTCAATCCAGTAACCGGAGACACCTTTGCCTGGACCGTGGACCTCGACAACCAGGATCAGGGGCTGTGGCAGGATCTTTGCGGGCTCACCAGCGGCGTCTGCACCAACGGGACGGTCTCCTTCGGCCGGCAGTGGTCGACGGCAGCGCTAGAGAGCAGCACCAAACAGGGTAGCGCGACCATCGCGGACGGCGTCTACAATCTCGCGCTCGCGGCCGTTCCGGTTCCCAGCCAGCAGGTCACGGAGGTGTTTGCCGGAGCGACGGATCTGTGGCAGACAAGCTGCCCGGTCTCGCTGGGCTGCACCTGGCGCAACACCACCAACGCCGCCACCTGCTTCAGCGCGCAGGTAGGGCCCTTTCAGCACGCCATCGAGTGGAACCGCGGCAACGCGGCCGAGGTCTTCCTGGGAAACGACAGCGGCCTGTGGCGTTCGACAGACCTGATCGCCGAGACGGGCTCGCCGTGCAGCGCTTCGGACGCGACCCACTTTCAAAACCTCAACGGACAGCTCGAAAACAAGGATGGCAGCGCGGGTTCGCTGGCGGAGCCGGAGAGCCTTTCGGCGATCGTGACCACGCCCTACACATTGCTGGCCGGCTTTGGAGCCAACGGGGCGGCAGGAGTCAAGGCCGGCGCGGTGACCGCCGACTGGCCGCAGGTTCTGGGCGGCTACGGCGGCCCGGTGGCCATTGACCCGAGCAACAGTTCGAACTGGTACGTGAACGATCAGGCGGGCGCGGCCATCTACCGCTGTTCGCAACTGGCGCCGTGCGCGCCGGCGGACTTCGGTACGTCTCCGGTGGTGACGAATGCCGATGTGTCTGGCGACGGCAATGCAATGGCAGAGCCCGCGCCGTTCCTGGTCGATCCGCTGGATTCCACAGAGCTCTTGATCGCGTCCTGCCGGGTGTGGCGGGGTCCGGCCTCGGGCGTGGGATGGGTCGCGGGCGACGCCATCAGTCCGATCTTCGACACCGGCGCAACGACGGGCGCTTGCGCGGGCGACGCGATGATCCGGGCTCTGGCGGTGGCACAGGTTTCGGCGTCCTCCGAGGTGATCTACGCCGGCACCTACGGCTCGGCGAACGGGGGCGGGCTGCTGCCCGGGCACGTTCTGTCGGCCACATACAATCGGTCCTTGGGCACCATGCCCGCCTGGCACGATCTGACGCTGAACCCGGTCGCCAACGACAGCCGCACTCTGAACTACTTCGGATACGACATTTCAAGTGTGGTCATCGATCCGCACAACACGAGCACGGTGTACGTGACAGTGGAGGCGGCGAATACGGCGGCGGCTCAGGTGCAGAGCGTCTATCGCTCCACCGACGGCGGGGCTACCTGGAACTCGATCGCGGCCAACCTGCCCGACACTCCGGTCAGCGCGCTGGTGGTGGACCCCGGCAATGCAAATACGGTGTACGCGGCCACGGATCAGGGGGTCTATTACACGACGGGTGTGGCTGGCTGCTCGTCGGCTCAGTCCAAGTGCTGGTCGGGCTTCGGCAGCGGACTGCCCCAGGCGCCGGTGGTGGCGCTCACCGCCGCTCCGCAGACGGCTGTCTCGCAGGTGCTGGTGGCTGCCACCTATGGCCGCGGCATCTGGCAGTCAGGGCTTGCGTCGGCGGGAGGCGCCCAGGGCTCGGCCTCGGTGAGCCCCTCGTCGCTTGCGTTTCCGGCCACTGTTTTTGGCACGGCCAGTGCGGCCCTCGCAGTGACCTTGGCGAACACCGGGCAGGTCGCGCTTACGCCAACCTCCATTTCGATGAGCGGCAACGCGCAGGACTTCTCGGCAACGGGCTGCAGCGGCCAGACGGTTGCGGTGGGCGGGAGCTGCACCATCCAGGTGACGTTTACGCCCCAGGCCACAGGGCCGCGCACTGCCACCATGACCATCTTTGCTAACGTCTATGGCGGCCAGTTGACGGTGGACCTGAACGGAACCGGTTTGGCGGGGGCGAATGTGTTGGTGACGCCGTCCAGCCTGAGTTTCGGAACGGTCGAGGACGGCGCGACCTCGGCAACGCAGCCGGCGCAACTGCAGAATCTGAGCACTTCCACAACGGTGTCGATCTCGAATGTGGCAGTGACCGCCCCGTTTGTGCTCGCCAGCAACTCCTGCACGGCTACGCTTGGAACCAGCGCCAGTTGCCAGGTTACGGTGGCCTTTGCGCCAGTGCAGGCAGGGGCGGTGAGCGGCCTGCTGACCTTTACCGACTCGGCGGGGACGCAGACAGTTCAACTGAACGGAACCGGAGCCGCTGCGCCGACCGACACGCTGAGCCCCACATCGCTCACCTTTGCCGCGACGGCCTCAGGCCAGGTATCGGCAGCGCAGACGGTGACGATTACGAACGCGGGCGGGCTGCCGCTTACGATCACTTCCATCGCGGCCAGCGCGAACTTTCAGCAGTCGAGCAACTGCCTGAGCGGGGTTGCGGCCGGGGCGCAGTGCGCCATCGGCGTCTCGTTTGCGCCCACGGCGGCGGGCGCGATTACCGGGACGCTTACGATCGTGGACGCGCTGGGCACCAGGACCGTGGCGCTCAGCGGCACCGGGTTGCAGCCCGGGGCACTTTCTGTGAGCCCGGCCAGCCTTAGCTTTTCCACGCAGCAGGCCGGCGTAACCTCCGCACCGCAGACGGTGACGATTACCAACACCGGTGGATCGCCGATTGCGTCGATCGGCTTCCAGCTCACGGGCGCGGCAGCGGCCCAGTACACGGCGGCGAACTCGACCTGCGGGGCGCAGCTTGGCGCAGGGGCCCAGTGCACGGTGCAGGTGAGCTTTACCCCGGCGGCGACCGGCCCCATTGCGGCGGCGCTGAACATCTCCTCTTCGACCGCGGGCGTGACGGCGGTGCAGGTTCCGCTGAACGGCTCGGGCCTGCTGGCGGCGGGTCTGTCGGTATCGCCCACGCCGGTGACCTTCTCGACGGCCATCGCCGTGGGCCAGCCGAGCAGCGCGCAACTGGTGACAGTGACCAACTCGTCGGGCTATGCGATTAGTTCGGTGGCTTTGGCGGCGACCGCGCCGTTCAGCATCTCGGCGAATGGCTGCACGGGGCAGTTGGCGGCCGGAGCGTCGTGCGTGGCGGGCGTGGTGTTTCAGCCAGTGACCAGCGGCGCGGCCAGCGGCACGCTCACCGTGACCTCGCCCGTTGTGACGGCTCCGGCGACGGCCGGGCTCACCGGGACAGGGTTCGACTTCACGGTCGCGCCTTCGGGTTCGTCGAGCATTACGGTGTCAAGCGGCCAGCAGGCCGACTTCCGGCTGGTGATAACGCCGGCTGGCGCGCAGGGCAGCTTCACGTTCGCCTGCGGTACGCTGCCGACCAATGCCATCTGCATCTTCAACCCGACCACGGTGCCGCTTGGCGCCGGGGTGCAGGGCAACGTGTTGGTCCAAATCTACACGGGCAGCTCGGGGCTGGTGATGCGCGGCGAGCCGGCGCTGTTCGGCGCCCGCTGGCCGGTGGCGCTGGCGGTGCTGGCATTGCCGTTCGCGCTCTGGCGGCGGCACAGGCTGCTGCTGGCGACGGTGCTGGCGGTGGTGGCGATGGGCGGAATAGTGAGCTGTACGGCCGCAATTGGCGGCAGCGGTGGCACCAGCGGATCGGGCTCGACGAGCGCCACGCCGGCCGGAACCTACTCGGTGCCGGTGACGGTGACCTCGACCGGGATCTCGCACTCGACCACGCTGACGCTTACGGTGGACTAAAGGCAGGGACCGAGGGACCGAGGGACCAAGGGAGAAGGCTCGTTGGCTCGGCTTTGCAGTTCAATAGCACCGATAGCCGCTCCCTTGGTGCCTCGGTCCCCTGGTCCCTGCTCCCATATACTTGAGCCATGACTGCACGAGTCACGGTAGAAGAAGTGGAGCGGGTGGCCGAGCTGGCCCACCTAAAACTGACGGCCGAAGAGACCGGGCCGATGCTCAAGGACCTGAACGCAATTCTGGACTACGTGGCCGAGCTGAACGAGCTTGACACCACGGGCGTAGCGCCGCTGACCCATGTGAGCGAGCTGAGCGCGATGACCGGCGAGCGCCGGGCCGATGACCTGCGCCCCTCGCTCGATCGTGCTCAGGTGATGGTGGAAGCGCCGGAGTCAAACGGGGCCTTCTTCAAGGTGCCGAAGGTGATTGAGAGATAGGGAACAAGGGACCGAGGCACCGAGGCACCAAGGGACCAGGGGACCAGGGGACCAGGGACTGGGGAACGGGCATTCGAGGGGATTGCGTTGGCTGACGAGAAGACAAGTTACGTTGAGAAGCCGAAGACACTTGCGGCTTTGCGCGAGGAGATTGCGTCGGGGCGTGTGAAGGCTGCCTCGCTTGCTGAGAGCTACTATGCGCGGATCGAGCAGATCAATCCGGCTCTGAATGTGTACCTGAGCTTGACGAAAGAGCGTGCGGCCGAACAGGCCTCGCGCATCGACGCACTTGCCGCCAAGGGCGATCCGCTGCCGCCGCTGGCCGGGATTCCTGTGGGCATCAAGGACGTGCTGGTGACTAAGGGCGCGCCCTCGACGGCGGGCTCGAAGATTTTGAAGGGCTATCATCCTCCTTACGATTGCACTGCCGTCCAAAGGCTTGAAACCGCGGGAGCGGTGGTGCTGGGCAAGCTCAACTGCGACGAGTTTGCCATGGGCTCCTCGAATGAGAACTCGGCCTACGGGCCGGTGCGCAACCCTGTTGACCCGGAGCGCGTGCCCGGCGGCTCGAGCGGCGGTTCGGCGGCGGCTGTCGCGGCAAACATGGCGGTGGCCACGCTGGGCACGGATACGGGCGGCTCCATCCGCCAGCCGGCCAGCTTCTGCGGCGTGGTGGGTGTGCTGCCAACCTACGGGCGTGTCTCGCGCTACGGGTTGATCGCCTATGGTTCGTCGCTCGACCGCATTGGGCCGTTTGCGGCCAACGTCCGCGACGCGGCTACGCTGCTTGGCATCATCGCCGGGCACGACCAGATGGACGCGACCAGCTCCGAAGCGCCGGTTGAGGACTACGCCGCGGAAAGCGACAAGGGAGCCGAGGGACTCAGGATCGGCGTTCCGGCCGAGTACTTTGCCGAGGGTCTGGATCCGGAAGTTCGCTCGGCGATCGAGAAGGGCATTGACGCGCTAAAAGCCGCGGGTTGCACGGTCAAGCCGGTCTCACTTCCGCACACCAGGTACGCCGTGCCGGTCTACTACCTGATTGCGACGGCCGAGGCCAGCGCGAATCTGTCCCGGTTTGACGGTGTTCGCTACGGCCACCGGTCGCCGGATTCAGCCACTCTCAGCGATATGTACTCGCACTCCCGCGACGAGGGCTTCGGGTCCGAGGTCAAGCGCCGCATTCTGCTCGGCACTTATGCGCTTTCGGCGGGCTACTACGACGCCTACTACCTCAAAGCCCAGCAGGTGCGGAGAATTCTGGCCGAGGAGTTTCTGCGCGCCTTTGCCGAGGTCGATGCGATTGTGACGCCGACCGCTCCGACGCCGGCGTTCAAGCTCGGAGAGAAAACCGACGATCCGGTGTCGATGTACCTCGCAGATATCTACACAGTGACGGCGAGTCTGGCCGGGATCTGCGGGGTGACGGTGCCGTGCGGGACGACGAAAGCCGGACTGCCCGTCGGCATGCAGGTGCTGGCCAAACATCTGGACGAGTCTACGGCCTTCCGCGTGGCGCGGGCGGTGGAGGCGGCTGAACTGTAACGTTGCTCTCGTCGTACCGGGAGGGCGCAATGAGGATTCTTCGCGCGGTAATTCGCAGGGGTTCGAGCGTCGGGACGGCTGGAAAGTTCACGATCTTGACGCCGGGCACGTGGTTTGCGGCCTCCCGGTTGCCGGACGGCATCCACAACACGGCGGGACATTACCTGACCGATTCGGTGCCGCTGAATACCGCGGATTCGTCAGCAGCGCAGGCGCCCAAGCCAGCATTTGTGTCAGAGAAGAATTTTTCGGGCTTCGCCGGCAGCCGGGAAGTAGAAGCGCCATCGCTGATCGTCGACACCAGTGAGCATTCCGGTTTGGTGCGGCCGATTCTTTTCGTCCTGGCGGCAATCGCGATCACCTGGGCACTTCTGTGGTGGATTGGTCACCCCGGCCGGCTATGAGACGAACGATCAAAGATACCTCGTCGCGGCGCTCCTCGGGATGACAGAGCCTAAAGGTTGAGCAGATCCCCTGGCTTTGGCGGGGTATATTTACAGGCCCCTTGATTATGGGCGACTTCCTGAACGGCTAAAGCAGTGCCCTTTGAGAACTTCCGCTTCCGTTTGAGTTTGAGTTAACGGCAAATGGAAACTGCGAAAAGCAACCGCAGATGCTTTGACTTCGCTTTGCCTCGCTCAACATGAGAGGCGTTCTTCTTGCGTTGCAATAGCATGACAGCTTTCGTGTTCAGTGATACCAAGTGCCACTAGCATACTGATTTGACCGTATGAACCGGCCTTGCGTCTAATGTTGGGTGTCACGGAGATTGTATGGCGACGAGCAGGAAAACCGCACAGGCCGCTGGTAAGAAACAGTTTTCAGCAAAGACACAAACCTCTACAGTTCATGTGCAGCATGGGCGGCGGATACGGATGATGGGTGTGCCGCTGGACATGGGCGCTAGCCGGCGGGGCGTGGATATGGGGCCTTCGGCGATGCGGGTGGCGGGGATGGAGGCGCGGTTGGAGGCTCTGGGGCATCACGTCACGGACGCGGGCAACATTCGCGTCGAGGTGGTGGAGACGCGGGTTGTGGGGAGCAAGAAGGCGCGGTATCTGAGAGAGATTGCGCGCACCTGCACTCGGACGGCTGAGGCTGTCGCCAAGGCTTTGGACGAGGGCGCGACGCCGCTGGTGCTGGGCGGTGATCACTCGATGGCAGCGGGCAGCGTGTCAGGAGTGGCCGAGCACTTCCGCAAGCAGGGCGAGAAGATTGGGCTGCTGTGGTTCGATGCGCACTCTGACATCAACACGCCGGAGACCTCGCCCTCGGGCAACGTCCACGGGATGCCTCTGGCGGCGCTGCTCGGGCTGGGGCCGGATGCGCTGGGGAACATCTATGGGTTCTCGCCAAAGATAGCGCCGGAGAACGCGGTGCTGATCGGAGTGCGCGATATCGATGCGGCAGAACGCGAGAACATTCGCAGGGCTGGCATGGGCGAAGTCTACACGATGCGCGACATCGATGAGCGCGGCATGAGAACGGTGATGGAAGAGGCGCTGAGGGCCGCGGGGCGGGGGACGGCTGGTTATCATGTATCGCTCGACATGGACTGGATCGATCCGGAGGACGCGCCGGGCGTGGGCACGCCGGTGCGCGGCGGAGCGACCTATCGCGAAGCGCATCTGGCGATGGAGATTGTCGCCGACCACGGGCGGATGGTGAGCTTTGAGGTTGTCGAAGTGAATCCGGTGATCGACGAGCACAACCGGACGGCGGATCTGGCCGTGGAACTGGCGTGCTCGGCGTTTGGGAAGAAGATTTTGTAACAATACAGGCCGCGCGTTCAGCGCTGCACCTAAATCGCGTCATCGCGAACGCAATTCGTCCTTTCTTAACGGACTATTGCCATTCGCTTAATCGTCGCGCCTCAACATGAACCTTCAAGGCACTGGATGGGCCCAGGTCTCGATCGCAGAGGTCCGGGAATAGATGTTCCTGTGCAAACCCACGACTTGGAGGCGGAATGAACTCGAAGAAGCGAATTGCCGGGCTCACATGGTGGCTAATCGCCGCAATGTTGCTGCTCTTACCCAGTGCACGCATCATGGCACAATACGACAACGGCAGCCTGGTTGGAACGATTCACGATGCCAGCGGCTCCGTGGTTGCGGGAGCGAAGATATCCGCGGTGAACACTGCCACCGGAGTGTCGTTTACGGCCACATCGAACAGCGCAGGCGAATACGAAGTGCCCTCGCTGCGCACCGGCATATACAAGATTACGGCGGAGCATCCAGGCTTCAGTACCGCAGTTGCGGAAAAGATCACGGTCTCGGTTGGCAGCCGCGAGCGGATTGACCTGACTCTGAAGGTCGGCGCCACCGAGACGACGGTGGAAGTGACCGACGTGGCCCTCCAGATTGAGACCGATTCCAGCCAGCGGGATCAGACCATTACCAACTATCAGTCCGAAGCGCTTCCACTAGTGAGCCGGAATTACACGGACCTGCTTGGTCTTGTGACCGGTGTGCGCCAGGCGCCAACCGCTGCGACCACTTCCAGCAACGGGAACAGCCTGGTCCGCCTGGGTGCGTACAACGTCAACGGGCAGCGATCGATGTTCAATAATTTTCTGCTCGATGGCATGGACAACAACTCCTACGGCGAGTCGAACCAGGGCTTTGACAACCAGATCATCTCGGTGCCGCCGGACTCTGTTGCCCAGTTCAGCGCGGTCACCAACAACGAGAGCGCGGAGTACGGCCGCGGCTCGGCGGCAACCGTCAACGTGGCCTCGCTTTCCGGCGGTAACAAGATTCATGCCACGCTCTATGAGTTTCTGCGCAACACCGATTTGAACGCGCCCGGGTTCTTCAAGCCCACGGTGATCGGCACGACCGGTCCGGTGGCGTTCAAGAAGCCCACCTACAACCGCAATCAGTATGGCGGAAACTTCAGCGGACCGATCCTCCGCGACAAGATGTTCTACTTCCTCGATTATGAGGGGCTGCGGTCGATCACCAAGCCGCTGTTTGTACTCACGTTGCCTACACAGAACGAGTTGAACGGCATCCTTGTTGTGCCGGTGACCAACCCCATTACGGGCGTCAGCTACCCCGCCAACACGGCTATTCCCTCAGGCGCCATCAATCCGCTCTCTGCTCAAGTAGTAGCCGCGTTCAAGAATATCACCGGCCTTCCGGTATCGGGATCGGCAACAACGGGCCAAAATGCCGCCGACTATTCCGTGCAGATACCCTTTCGCGATTACTCCGACAAGGGCGATCTTCGCCTGGATTATGCGGCCAGCCCTTCGGCGCGCTACTTTCTGCGCGTAAGCGACCGCAAGGAAACGGGGACCAACTTCCCTACGATCCCGTTGCCGCTTGAGGGCCAGACGGCCGGGCCGCAGCGCATTCTCGATCAGCAGATCGCTATTGGTTACACGGGCAGCTTCGGCGCCAACCGGCTGCTCGATATTCGTCTAGGTTTGTCGCGAACCAAGGCGGGCAAGACGCCTTTGAGTGCAGGGACCTCTCCGGTTCTGGTGAATGGCTCGCCGATCCCGGGTCTTCCAACCGCAGCGAATGTTGCCGGCGGCTTGCCCGCGATCAGCATCGGCGGCGGCTTTACGGCGTTTGGCCGTCAAACCACCAACCCGCAGTTTCAGAACCCCGCGCTTCTCGATCCGAAGATCAACTACACCTGGATCAAGGGCCATCAATCGCTCAAATTCGGCTTCGAGTACGAAAAGATCTGGATGGGCGTGCTCGACAATAACCCGCTCTACGGATCGTTTGCCTATAGCGGCTCCTACAGCTCTCCGAGCAAAGTTGCGGATGCCTACTTTGCGGATTTTCTCTTCGGCACGACCAGCGCGTACTCTCTGGCAAACTACTTCGAGGCGCATCTTCGCCAGACGCTGGACAGCGCCTATGTTCAGGACGATTGGAAGGTGCAGCCTAACCTGACCTTGAATCTCGGTCTCCGGTGGGAGTACGGCTCGCCGTATTCGGAGAAGAACAATTTCATCTCCAACTGGGATCCGGTCTCGCAAACTGTGTTCACGCTGAATCCCACAGCCACGGCAGGAAACGGCATTACACCGACCACTGGCAAGGGCACTTACGGCAGCACGCTTGTCAATCCTTCCTTGAAGGATCTTGCTCCCCGGATCGGCCTGGCCTGGTCGCCGTTTCGGGGATTTTCGTTCCGGGGCGGCTTCGGCATCGGCTATGTGCACTACACGCGTGCCGGCTCGGGCGACATCCTGGCCATCAACGCTCCGCAGGCGCAGTTTGCCACCGTCAGCCAGATCGCGCCGACCACGTCTAACCACTGTGCTTCACCTCTACCGGCCCAGATCATTGCGACGGGAAACACAACAGAGAGCTGCTACGCCACCGCGGATCAGGGCTTCCCGACAGGGCTGGTGACGAGCTTCAATCCGGCCACCGACAACATTACCTGGATTCCGAAGGATACGCGGGATAGTTATGTCGAGAACTTCTACCTTGCCATTCAGCAGCAGATCACCAAGAACAGCCTCATCGACATTGCGTATGTAGGCAACCATGGCGTGAAGCTGCAGGGCTTTATCAATGGGAACCAGCGTAACATCAGCGCGGCCGGCGCGTATTCGCGACCCTTTGGCAACTGGCCTTCCGATATCACGGAAGCGCTTAACGAATTCCATTCCAGTTACAACGCGCTGCAGGTGCGCTATGAACAGCGCATGGTCGGCGGGCTGACGCTGCTCAATAGCTTCACGTGGGAGCACTCGCTCGATAATGCCTCGGCCTCTCTCGAGGGCAATACGCCTTCCGTGCAGGACGCCAATAATATCAATGCGGACTATGCGCAATCGGACTATAATCTTCCGATCGCCAACATCACCAGCCTGGTCTACGATCTGCCCTTCGGACACGGGCGTGCCTTCGCGCAGAATCTGAAGCCTGTGGCCGAGGCGGTTCTGGGCGGGTGGCAGGTGAGCGCAAACAATACCGCGCAGGCCGGCACACCCTTCAACCTTACGTACGGACCAAACTCGACGCAGCTTGCCTCGACGCAGATTACGGCCAACTATCGCGGCGTCAACCTCTATCGCCCCAACGTGGTGCCTGGCGTGCCGCTCACCCAGGGACGGAGCGTACAGGTAGCCAACTCAGGCTATATCCAGTACATCAACTACAACGCAGTGGCGCTGCCGGCGGTGAAGAATGCCAGCGGCATTCTTCAGGCGCCGTTCGGCAACATGTCGCGCAATCCGGGCCGTACGCCGGCGCTCTACCAAACCGATCTGGACATCAACAAGCGCTTCAACACGCCCAAGGAAGGCATGCAGATCGAGTTTCGCTCGGAGTTCTACAACCTGTTCAACCACACCAACCTCTACCTGCCGTCAACCATCGGCGGTACGCAGGGGGCGAACGCGTCGTCGGGCGGGCTTATCAGCAGCACCTTTACTCCGCGGGTAATCCAGTTCGCGTTGAAGATCATCTACTAGAATTGCCGTGGTTGAGTTGATAGCGCCGGCCACCCAGGTGGCCGGCGCATTTGTTTTCAGGCCGTCATGACGTCAGTCGATGCGGTAGTGGCAGCCGCGGCTTTCCATGCACTGGCGGGCCTGTTCGAGGATCAGGCGCGCGGTCAGGATTCCGTTGCGCAAGCCTATGATGGAGTCGCTCATCTCGCACTTGCGATAGAAGCGATCGATCTCGAGGTCGAGCTCGCTCAACACGCGCCAGGCGCGGTTCATTCGGCGTTCGCTGCGGATGAGGCCGACGTAGTTCCACATGGTCTGCTTGATGGTGAGCCAGTCCTGGGCGATCAGCGCAGGATCGGCGGGCTCGGTCTCGTAGCGCCAGGGGGCGATGCGCGGATACTCGGAAGCTTCGCAGAAGTGCAGGCGGGATGCGGCTCCCGCGCCGGCGCGCGTGCCCCACACCAGGCACTCGAGCAGGGAAGTGCTGGCCAGCCGGTTTGCGCCGTGCAGGCCGGTGCAGGCGACTTCGCCGGCGGCGCGGAGCCGGTCGATGGTGGTGCGGCCATCGGCATCCACAGCTACGCCGCCGCAACTGTAGTGCGCAACGGGCACAATTGGGATGGGGTCGCGGGCGATGTCGATGCCCTGCTCCATGCATGCGGCATAGATGCCTGGGAAGCGTTCACGCAACTCGCTGGCGGGCCGGTGAGTTATGTCGAGATAGGCGCATGGATCGCCGCTCTCAAGCATGACCTGGTAGATAGCGCGGGCCGCGACGTCGCGCGGAGCCAGCGCGCGGTCGGCGTGGAAGCGCTCCATGAACTCGTTGCCGTGCCTGTCGACGAGGCGGCCGCCCTCGCCGCGCACGGTCTCAGAGATGAGAAAGCGTCCGCCGGGCGCATAGAGCGCGGTGGGATGGAACTGCACATACTGCATGTTGATGATGCGCGCGCCTGCTCGAAAGGCCATGGCGATGCCGTCCCCGCGAGCGCCTTCGGGATTGGTGGAGTGCAGAAATACACTGCCCACACCGCCGGTGGCGAGGATCGTCTCGCGAGCCAGGATGGGGGCTACGGTGCGGCTCTGCTGGTGGAGCACATAGGCTCCCTCGCAGGCCAGGGGGCGGTAGACGTCCGTAGGCTCAAGCGAGTGGTGGGCAGCGGTGAGCAGATCCACGGCGGTAGCGCTGGTGAGAAGAGTGATTCTTGGATGGCTGCGCACCCGGTCAAAGAAGGCCTGTTCGATGGCCTTGCCGGTCTGATCCTTGCAGTGAACGATGCGCGCCAGCGAGTGTCCGGCTTCGCGGGTAAGATGCGGATTCCCGGAACCATCCGGATCGCTGTCGAAGGGAACCTTCATCTCGTCCATCAGGACTCGGCGGACGAGGCGCGGACCTTCCTCGCTGAGCTGTTTGGCAGCCGCGCGGCTGGAGAGGCTGGCCCCCGCGGCGAGAATGTCATCGACCAGCAGTGCGGGGTTTTCCCCCGGCGCGCGATAGATAATGCCGCCCTGGGCGTGGTAGGTGTTGCTCTCCACTGGTCCCGGAGCGCGCACGATGAGCGCGACGGCGCAGCCCTGGTTTGCCGCTTCCCAGGCAGCAGAGAGGCCGGCCAGGCCGCCACCAAGAACCAACACGTCGGTTTGTTCGGGAAGATTCATCTGTGTGCTCCGCATGTTGCTCTTTGGCTGTCGATCTGCGTCTGTGGTTAGCAAACGGGTCTCATTACTCGGGCTCGATCTCGAAGCTCAGGTCCACGGAAGGGGTAGAGTGAGTGAGCGCCCCGACGCTGATCCAGTCCACGCCTGCTTCAGCGTACGCGCGCACGTTGGCCAGTGTGATGCCTCCCGAGGCTTCGGTCAGAATCTTGCGCGTCGAATCGTGTTGTCTGACCATGCGAACCGACTCGGCGGTCATCTCCGGCGTCATGTTATCGAGCAGGATCACGTCCGGCGCAAGTTCGAGCGCCGACCTCAGCTCTTGGTCATTGGTTACTTCAATCTCGATCCACGCCGCGCGGCCGCGCTGGGGTGCTACCGCCATCAGTGCCGGAGCGACGCCGCCGGCCATGCGAATGTGATTTTCCTTGATGAGCACGGCGTGGCTGAGATCGCGGCGATGATTTGTTCCTCCGCCGACGCGCACCGCATATTTATCGAGCGCCCGCAGCCCGGGCATGGTTTTGCGCGTGTCCAGAATGCTTGCGCCGGTTCCTTCGACCGCATCTACGAAGCGGCGGGTCATGGTGGCGACGCCGCTCATGCGCTGCACCAGGTTGAGCGCCGTGCGCTCGCCCGATAGCAGAGCGCGCGCCAATGCGCGGACGCGAACGGGAACTTGCCCCGATGCGACGGGATCGCCGTCGGCGGCATTAGCATCAATCTCGGCGGCGGGATCGAGCAGCCGGAAGACAGCGCCGAAGATCTCGATGCCGGCCAGAACCAGCGACGCCTTGGCCAGCAGTTCTCCGCGCGCGCGCAGCTCGGGCGCCACGATGGCCTCAGTGGTGATGTCGCCTTGCGGCATATCCTCGGCGAGGAAGCGTCGAAGCTCGGCAGTATCGATCGGACAATGAACAGCGTCTTCCATCTTCTCCTTTAACTCATGGCCAGCATACGCTGCATGGGAACGAGCGCTGCGCGGCGCAGGCCTTCTTCGATCTGAATCTCGGGGCTCCGCGTACTCATGCACTCATAGAGTTTCTCAAGGGTGTTGAGGCGCATGTGCGGGCAGAGGTTGCAGGCGCAGCCGTCATTGGACGGCGCTGCATGAAATACCTTGCCGGGGCAGTCCTTCTGCATCTGGTGCAGGATGCCGCTCTCGGTGACGACGATGAATTCATTGGCTTCGGAACCGGCGGCGAAGTTCAGTAGTCCCTTTGTGGAACCGATGTAGTCGGCGTGGCGAAGGATGGCCTCGTCGCACTCGGGATGGGCCAGGACCAGAGCGCGGGGATACCTGATCTTCATCTGAACGAGGCTTTTCTCGCTGAACATTTCGTGGACGATGCAGGAGCCCTGCCAGAGACGCATCTTCCGCCCGGTCTTCTTTTCAAGGAACGCGCCAAGATGCCGGTCCGGCGCAAAGAGGATGGGCTTGTCTTCGGGAATCTGGCGGATAATCTTCTCCGCGTTGCCCGAGGTGCAGACGATGTCGCTGAGCGCTTTGATTTCGGCGCTGCAATTGATGTAGCTGACTGCAACGTGGTCGGGATAGCGCTCTCGAATTGCGCGGAACGGGCCGGGCTGGCATCCGTCGGCGAGCGAGCATCCGGCCTTCAGATCGGGCAGCAGAACGAGCTTTTCGGGATTGAGAATCTTGGCAGTCTCGGCCATGAACAGGACGCCGCAGAAGACGATCACATCGGCCGTTGTGGTAGCTGCCTGCCGGGAAAGCTCCAGGCTGTCGCCGACAAAGTCGGCCAGATCCTGGATCTCGGAGTGCTGATAGTAGTGCGCCAGAATCACCGCGTTCATCTCACGCTTCAAGCGGGAAATCTCAGATGGATAATCGAGAATCACAATTCAAATACCTTTTCCACGCTATATACATGCGCGACATAGTTCTATGCTAAATCATTCCTTTTCAACGGGGCTTTGCACGGCTCGTGCCAGGTCACCGATGGTGGTGGGTATCGGGTCTTCGGCACTTCAGCCTGTCAAGCCCAGCCGGTTTCGCCTTTGGCGGTGTGCTGCTTGAGCCAGTCCTCGTCGATCTCGAGGCCGAGGCCCGGGCCTTCGGGGTACTGCATCGCGGAGTTGCGAACCTGGGGTTTGTTGCGCGCAGCCATGTTCTCCTTGAAGCCGCGAAACTCTCCGAGCGCGTTTTCAATCCTGAAGAAGTTTTCAATGGCGGCGGAGAGATGCACCGACGCGTAGAGCCGCACCAGTGAACACGGGCCACTGTGCAGGCCTACGGCGGTGCGCGTGAGCTCGGCATAATCGGCGATCTGGCGCACGCCGCTGATGCCGCCGGAGTAGGCGGGGTCGGGATGCACGAAGTCGAGGACGCCGTTGTCGAGGAAGGGGCGGAAGCCGCGCACCATCTCCATCTTTTCTCCTGCCAGCAGCGGCACGCGCGTGGCGCGCTTGAGTTCGACCCAGCCCTCGGAGTAGGCGTTATTGAGCGGATCTTCAATCCACGTGGGGTTGATGGGCTCGATGGCGCGGCAGAGGCCAATGGCGCTGCGGGTATCGAACTCGCCGGTGCAGTGCATCGCGAGTTGATAGTCGTCGCCGAGCGCGGCGCGGACGAGCGCAAAGGCCCGTGCGTTTTTGTCGAAGACGGATTTCTCAAGCGTGGGCAGGTACGGCGTGCGCGTGGTGCGATCGACGCCAACGAAACCGCACTTGAATGTGGAGAAGCCCTCGGGCGCGGACTTTACCTTATCCGCCCAGGCGCGTACTTCTCCCTCGTCGAGCATGTTCTTGAAGTTACCGTGGGAGTAGATGGGGGCTGCCGGGCGGAAGGGTCCGCCGAGCAGCTTGTAGAGAGGCTTGTCTAGGATTTTCCCGGCGAGATCCCAGAGCGCAATATCGATGCCGCTGATAGTGGGGATGTGGGCGATGAAGTTGTATTGCAGCGAAGTGAGCACGGAGAAATGGCGGGCGATGGAGAGCGGGTCCTGACCGACCAGGTAAGACTGGAAGGTCCTGATGCGGGCGCGGGCCTCATCGGCCAGAATGCCAGACTCTCCGTAGCCGACCAGGCCGGCGTCTGTTTCCACCCGAATGAGGCAGCCGTCGCCTACGTTATCGAGCTGGAGCGCCTTGATGGCCGTGATCTTGAGCATTCCGGTGTAGGGGGCGGCGAGCGCCTGGAAGCGGGTGAACCAGGCCGCGGCCGGCATGGCCAGCGCGGCCTTCACAAAACTCCTCCGTGTCCATTTCGTCATGACTGCCTCGCATGGGGCCGAATCGAAGTCGCGGCAGGTTTGGGTGACGCCTGGCGCGTTCTCTCCGGGAGGCGTTCAGTGTAGAACGTAGGGACGGGTATTCGCTATTGGAGGAAAAGCAGATTCAGGTCCGCACGATTCTGCGTGGCACAGGAGAGTGGATGATTAAGAGGGGATTGTTTGGAGGAAATGGTGGACGCGGAAGGAATCGAACCTTCAACCTGTCGGTTAAGAGCCGAATGCTCTGCCAGTT
>Ga0326728_10004008_pt1 | contig 44372 bp, 44 predicted proteins | sample MB3enrmetagenome_FD_207602 | JGI IMG/M metagenome (GOLD analysis project Ga0326728, IMG submission 207602) | Lab enriched peat soil microbial communities from McLean, Ithaca, NY, United States - MB31MN | ecosystem: Environmental > Terrestrial > Soil > Wetlands > Peat | place: USA: New York...
ACCCGCCTAAAGAACCACTTGGACGCGGAGGTGCGGAGGACTCGCAGAGGGTCACAGAGAAAAAACTTCAGGCTTTCAATGGCGGGAAGGCCAGACCCAGGTTGCAGGTTTTGTTACCACTTCTAAATATAAGTTTCATCTTTGGGTTGAGCCTGACCCTCTCGCGCCTGGGTTCGCTCCTCGCCCAAACCAGTCCAGCCTGGGCCCGGTGGGCATACGCGTGGTGGAGAACCCCACTGGTCCTGGCGGTTCTCGCCGGCTTGCTGTGCCTGCTTTGCGCCATCACCTGCTGGTCACTGGAAAGCAAAGCCGGCAAAAACTATTGCATAGGTTCTTCGGTCAGGGCCGGCAAGGTGGCATGGAAAGGAATGCTCGCTTTCAGTCCCTCCTATTGGCTGGTCCTTTGGCTGAACGTTTCGTTGGCGGCCAGCTGGTTCTGGATCCAGTCGATGGCACCCTCGTGGGCAACTGCATAGCCTTTCCTTGAATCCCAGCCACTCTGTTTCCCGTGGAAGACCCGCCAGGCGCTGGACGAGAGGTTCGAAGGACCTGGCGTCCCTGCTGCCCTCTTCCTCCTACAGGCCACCCCAGGGGCGGGTTGTTGATCACGTCTTCGATCAGGAAATCGACCCAATGATTGTCCACAGGAGTTCACTCCACGGGCTCGGGAATCACACCTCCCCCGTGAGTCCCGACTGGAAAACCCGGCGGTCAGCCCGAGCCGGCCTCATCATGGAATGACCGATCTCACGCACGTTTGCCGGAAACTCACGTTCGCCGGGGCGGATGGTGCCGAGCGTCTCCGCCAGTTCCACCACCGTGCCGCTGGGAGAGTGCGGCGCGCGTCCAGGCAGGCTGAGCGGCTCCCTCGGGAGGACACAGCTACTCGGGATGAAAGGTTTTGGCTTCCTGCCACCCTCCGTCCCAGATGGCCTGCACGACCACGGGCCTGGCGATTGGAACGTGGGTCTCCGGGTCCATGGTCAAGGTACCGGTGAACACCGGCACCTCCTGCATTCTCTCCAGGGCATTCTTCATGGTCGTGCCGTCCACCCTCCCGGTCCTCTCCAGGGATGCCTGGGCCGCGTATTCCAGGGCCATGATGGCGTCCAGGGCATAGTAGGCGGCGGGTTGGCAGGTCATGCCGTGTGACAGGATGAAGTTGGCGTTGAAATCAGCGACCTCCAGGTCCCCGGAGAAAACCCCGGTGGTCAGGCAGCTGCCTTCGAGCTCCTGGCCCGCCAGGGCCAGCACGTCATCCACCGCCCACGTCTCATTGCCCAGGAACTGGATTTTCAGGCCGAGCTGGGAGGCCTGCTTGGCGATCCGGGCGGCATCCAGGCCGGAGGCCGCGGCGATGAACAGGCAGTCCGGCGAGCTCTTGGCGATCCGCCTGAGCTTGTACCGGAATTCCCTCTCCCCGTAGGTGTAGTATTCCCTGGCCGCCACCACGCCCCCGAGCTCGATGAACTCGTTCCAACAGGCGGCCACGTAGCCTGTGCAGGCATGGTCGGACTGGTCATAGATGAAGGCGGCCCGGCATTTCCCGAGGTCCTGGACGGCATAGTCAGCGGCCACCCTGGGCTGGTATGGACCGGCGACGCCGACCCGGAACAAGTACGGGTTCACCTGCCCATCCACGACCCGCCCCTCCTCGTCCCGGGCGAACTGGAAGTAGGTCGGGGCGGTGGCGACGACCGGGACCGCATGGAGATCGGCGATAGGCTCCACCCGGAGGCCTGAGCCCGACCCTTCCGGAGTGATGATCCCCACGACGTGGTCCTCGTCGATCAGGCGCGCGGCGCCGGGGATCACCCCCTCCGCATCGTCTTCCGGGTCGTAGACCGCCAGGTTGATCTTCCTGCCGCAGATCCCGCCTTGGGCGTTGATCTCCGCAACCTGGTCCTCCACCGCGTACCTGGCGCATCGGGTCTCGTCCGGGCCCCGGCCGGTCGCCGCGCAGACGAATCCGAAGCTGATTGCATCCTGGCCCCACAACCAGTTGGGACACGCGGCCGAGGCCACGGCCAGCAGGCCCGCCGCCAGGATCCGGCGGGAGATGTACCGGAGCCGGGGCAGCCCCGGTGACCTTGGCCCCCAGAAGCACCGCTCCGACCGGATTGCGACACCATGCCTGCAAGGTGGGCATCCCATGGCGGCTCCTCCGGCAGGCCCCGGCAAGAAGCCGGAACCTGCTTAGATCGACCCAAGGATGGGGTCGCCGGCATCTCGAGTAAAGCGCAATTCCGGTCAACTTTCGCGTTGCGGCGGACCTGGCCAGCCATCCCCGTCCCCCCAGGAGGGCGTGCGCCCCTTCAATAGGAGATGGAGGGCAGCCAAGCCCCGGCCGGTTCGTTGTAGAGACCCAGGCTCATCAAGGTCATCGGCTGCACCACCCGCAACCCCTGGGCCAGGCACCAGCGGAACAGCGCATGGTTGCGCACCGGCACCAGGATGCCGGGGCCGCCGAAGCCGTCCGCGGCTGCGATGAGCGCCTGGAGGTCCGGGTTGGATTCGGCCGTGGCATGGCCGAAGAAGGCTAGGCCGGTGGTGTAGGCGGTGATCCGGCCCCCCCGCTCCACCACCCGTGCGCTGCCCTGCTGGATGGCCTGGGCCAGCTCGTCCCCGCGGGTGAAGCCATGCGCCTGCATGGCCAGGTCGGCGCAGGCGGCGGCGTCGGCCGGGGTGGCGGCCCGCACCGAGCAGCCGGGCACGGTTCGCTGCGCCGTGCGCCCCTGCATGCAGGAAAGAGGTTCCCGGATATCGAAGCCTAGAGCCGCATACAGCGCCAGGGAGCGGTTGTGGAAGGCCGCCTGGACCAGCCGGATGCCGGCGGCGCCGCGCTCCCATGCGTGGTCCATGGACACCTGCATCAGCTTGCGGCCCACCCGGCGGTTCTGCGCGCCGGGTTGGACGGTGATGGGGCCCAGGCCAGCTATTATTGAACGCTCATCAACACAGTTGCTGCCCACGATCCGCCCGTCCACTTCGGCCACCACGCAATGGAAGCCCGGGTTGGCGAACAGCATGGTCAGCAGTCCCGCGGCGGCTTCGGGGGCGGGGAAATCGCAGGGGAACCCATGGGCCTGGTTGAGGGTGGAGAACGCCTCATAACAGATCCGGCCGCAGGCCGCGGCATCCTCCTGGGCAGCCAAACGCACTTCGATCCGGGACTCGACGGTGACGGACATTGCAGCTCCCTCCGAAAGCAGGCATGGAAAAACTAGGCCGTTTCGGGCTACCGTCAATCGCCTCCGCCGAGGGGCCTTTTTCCAGGCGCTTAGGCTGGGCCGAAAAGCAAGGGTGGATCGAGAAGACCTCCGCGCGCAGCGCTTCGTCCAACCGCCGCCTCATCCTGGCCCGGGCCAATCGGCGGCCCAATCCAATTCCCTGCAAACTCACCCGGCCCCGGCCAGCGGCCGGCCCATGACCACCGTATGCGGGCTCATGGGTATGGGATGGCCGCTGATGTCCGTGAAGCCCGCCTCCCGGTACATGTCTGAGAGCTGGTTCAGCGTATAGGCGTCGCCGCCGGGGGTGGAAGTCAGCATGGTCAAGCTGAAGGCGGCGGGGATGGGTGGCGACACCCGGTCCTCATTGGGCACGAATTCCAGGGTGGCGGCGCAGCCGCCAGGAACCAGCGCCGCGTGCACCTTCTTCAGCAGCCCGACGCAGGTCAGCGGGTCGAAGTGGTGCAGGAAATTGGTGAGCAGGACGATGTCGTAGGGCCCGCCGAAATCAACCTCGAAGGCGCTGCCGGGCAGTAGCTCGTAGCGGTCCTGGACACCCACGCGGTGCGCGTTCTTCAGGGCCACGCGCAGGACCGGCGACCAGTCCAGGCCCGTGATCCGGGCCTGCGGGTTCTGGCGCGCCACCTCGATGCCGAACAGCCCGTGGCCGGCGGCGATGTCCAGCACCCGCAGGGGGCCGGTCCGGCCCTCCAGCACCAGCGCGCCCAGAGGACCCACCATCGGCGCCATCATCGGCGCCATCGTCTCGGCGAACTGCACCCAGATGGGATTCTCCGGCTCCACGCTGCCATCGCCGGGCATGACCGTGCGCCCAGTGCGGACGATCTCTGCCAGGTGGTCATAGGGTTCCCGCATGGCCGGGTTGCCCAGGAACTGGGCGATGGAGGCCAGCGACGAAGGCGAGCGCGGGTCCAGGAAGGCCGCGCTGGCAGGTGTGTGCCGGTAGCGCCCGTCCTTCTTCTCCAGCACCCCGCAGATGGTGAGGAAGTCGCACAGGATGCGGATGCCGCGCTCCGAGGCGACGCATTGGCGGGCGATAGCGGCCACGTCGCCCGGGCCTTCCCCCACGGCCCGGAACACGTCCAGGTCGATGGCCGCCTTCAGCGCCGCCGTGCGTTGGTGCGCCTGCAGCATCTCGAAGACCAGCCCCGGGGTCAGGGGAACTTCATCACCCGTTCCAGCGTGCATACATGACTCCTTGTCTCCAGCCCGGCAGGGGCCTGGCAATGACCTGCGATTGAATGCCTCAATCAAAGGTAAATGAGATTGAGATTCCATCAAGACCCATCTCGGCAGGGGGCAACACGTGGGCTTCCTGAGCCATTCCGGTTTTTCAGGCCAGCCTGGAGATTAGTTTTCCGGAACAGCGAGGAACCATTTATTGACCTAAGAGGCGAAGCCTCGATGCCTTATCATTAGTTCCATATTCCCGGCTTCGGGTTCCCGGAGGTGCCATGCCAGCGGACCTGAATGTCATCCACGCCGCCCAACTTGCCCGCATCCTCGACCGGGGCGGTCCACGCCGGGGGCGCTTGCAGGGAGAGCTGGACCTGGTCGCCGACGGGGCGGTGGCGATCCGGGGCGGACAGATCGTGGCCGCCGGGCCCACCCGGCAGGTGCTGGAGGCCGCCGGCGCCGACGTGCCCACCCTCGACGCCTCCGGCCTGTGCGTCCTGCCCGGGCTGGTGGACTGCCACAGCCATCCCCTGTACGCCGGGCATGAGGGGGGCAACGGCCCGGCGCGGGAGTACGTGCGCCGCCTGGAAGGGGCCAAGTCCTGGGACATCCGGGCGGAAGGGGGCGGGATCTGGGCAGTCATCGAGGCCACCCGGAACGCCTCCGACCAGGCCCTGCTGGACAGCGCGGCCCGGGCCTACGCCGACATCCTGGCCGGCGGGGTCACCACCCTGGAGGTGAAGTCCGGCTTCGGCTACACCTGCGAGCAGGAGCTGCGCCAACTGAGGCTATTGCGGGAATCGGCGGCGCGCACGCCCATGGACTTGGTCTACACCTACGTGGGGGCCGAGTTCCATCCCCGGGACGGCACCAGCCTGGAAGCCTGCGTGCAGAACATCCTGGACCGGATCCTGCCGGCAGTGCGGGCGCAGGGCATCGCCGAGTTCCACGACATGTGCTGCGAGGATGGGGACTATTCGGCGCCCCTGATCGTACGGCTGCTGGAGGCGTCCCGCCGCCTGGGCATGCCCACCCGGGTGCACGCCGACGCCAACTCCCACTCGAAGGGCTGGCGCACCGCCGTGGAAGGCGGCGCGGTGACCGCGGACCACCTCACCTACACCCCTGACGAGGAGATCCGGGCCCTGGCCGGCTGCGACACCGTGGCCGTGGTCATGCCGCTGGCCGAGCAGATCTTCCTGGATCAGCGCCGCGCCAACGCCCGCCTGTTCATCGAGTGCTCGGTGCCCCTGGCCGTGAGCACCGACTTCAACGCGAACATCCACGCCACCTCCCTGCCCCTGACCATCGCCCTGGCCTGCACTTGGTTCCGCCTGACCCCGGCCGAGGCCATCGTCGGCGCCACCCTGAACGCCGCCTACGCGCTGCGGCGGGGCGGCGACCGGGGCTCCCTGGATGTGGGCAAGCGCGGCGACCTGGCCATCCTGGACTGCTCCCACCCCGATGAGATCGCCCTGGCCATGGGCGCGCCCCTGGTGCGCTGCGTGATCGCCCAGGGCCAAGTGGTCCATCGCTCCGGCCCCGGCGCCCCGCCTGCGGCCTGATCACCGCGACACCATCCCCCGCATTCCCAGCGGCTCGCCGTGGCCCTTGCGGCCGGTGTCCATGGTCATCCTGGCCGGGCATGGAAATAAAAGATGGAATAGTGTATTGGGTGAACCTTTTCCAAGGTGTAGACTCCCCAGGTTCCAAGCCTGAACCAGGGTCTATTGGATTTCCGCAAGGCCCACGGGGCGGTTCCCAATCCCCACGCCCCGGGGCCGGCGATCACGATTTCCCATCTGGCCGGGTCCGGGGCCCATGAGATCGCGATCCGGCTGGCGGGGCTGTTGCAGGCCGAAGATCTGGACGGGCCGGTCCCCTGGACCGTGTTCGACCGCAACCTGGTGGAGAAGGTGCTTGAGGACCATCACCTGCCGCAAGCTTTGGCGAAGTTCATCCCAGAGGATCGGCGTAATTACATCCAGGATGCCATGGTCGAGATGGTGGGGGTGATTCCGCCGTCCTGGGAAACGGTGCCGCTAGGTGAAAACCCACTTCCACGTCGGCATCAACGACGACCTGCTCTACCACCTGGTCATCAATACGGACCGGGTGCCCATCGCCAAGGCCGCCCAGTTGATTGCCCAGGGGATGACACTCTGCTTCTGAAGGGCGAATGACGCCGGGACCCCGGGTTATATTATTGAACCGCCGCATGCCCGGAGAGGATTGATCCAAGTCCGAGGAGATTCCCATGAACCAACCCAGCCAAGTCCCCGCCCCCATTCGTTCAGGTTCGCTGATGCCGGCCGGTAACCTCAAACGGGTCGAACACTACGCGTTGATCATTCTCAACGGCCTGGCGGCTGGGGGGAGCCCAGGAATCAGCGACAGCGACATCGATTTCGCCATCGACGTTGCCGAGCGCCTGGCCAAGAAGCTGGTGGAACGCGGACATATTCAGGAACATGAGTGAGCGGGGGGAGAAAGTGCCAGCCGTGTGGTGTTCGGTGCAACGAGGTTTCCGGTGAACCGTTCTGCTTCGCCTTGATCCACCCGGTGCCGGAGCGGGTTGCGGGAGTGCGCCGGACCTCCAGTGGCGTACTGCCATTCCAGGCAGTGGCACAAAAGGTCGAAATGGCTTGGCTGGCGACCATGGGTGAAGGGGGATCCTACGGCTTGCAGGCTCAGCAGGCTGTCCGGATTCGTCTGGAGCAAAGCCCTGTTTAAAAACGCCGTGGCGAGCAGGATGAAGGCCGCGGGCGCACAGGTGGAGACCCAGACCGTGGATGCCGGGACGACCGGGGCGTGAGCCCCGGACGCGAAACGCGCGGTCCTCCCGGGGCGGTCAACCGGGGGAGAACGGGCCGTCCTCTTCCTTGGCGAAGAAGAAAGGCGCCTCCAGGGATTCCGCTTCCAGCACGCCCACCAGGGTATTCAGGGCCTCGTGCAGGTTTTCCACCCGGCCGCGTTCCATTCCTTCCAGCCCTGCCAGGAGGTGGCCCTGGGCCGGGTGGGGCGCCGCGACCAGGATCTCCTTCGCCTTTTCGGTGGGCGTCAGGGAGATCCGCCGGCGGTCCTGGGGATCGGGGCTGCGCCGGACCAGGCCCTTGGTTTCCAACCGGCCCACAACCCCCACAACTGTACTAGAATCGAGCTTCATCCGTTCGGCGAGGTCCTTGAGCGAACTGGGGCCGCTGCGCCCCAGTTCCCAAAGGGCCCACAGCTGAGGACTGGTGAGACCGAACCGTTTTTCCACGCTCTGCGAGTAATCTTCCAAAGCCTTTACGATCCGGCGATGGGATGCGGCAGCGGCATGACGTGTCGGCGCGACCGTCCACTGACGCAAGGCGCCAGCCCACCTGGAAACCCACTTGGACGCGGAGGCGCGGAGGACTCGCAGAGGGCGAGGGTAGCGGTCCGCCTAGTCAGAAAATATCCGCCGGATCGGCCGAACGCAGCCGGCGGGCGGCAATCAGGCCGGCGGTGACGCACATGACCCCGGTGGCCAGGAAGATCAGGCCAAGGGTGCCCGGGCTCATCCGGAGGGGCAGATCCTGGCAGGACCGCACCACTGCGGAAATGCCCCACGCCAGGGCGCAACTCATGGCGAAGCCCAGCAGATGCAGTTGCAGCGCCTCTCCAAGCAGGAGGCGGAACAGCAATCGGTCGGTCCAGCCCAGGGCCTTGAGGGCTGCGTATTCGGGCAGATGCTCGCTCACATCGGTATAGAGGATCTGGGCGACCACCACCGCTCCGGTGAGCAGGGAAACCAATACCATGGGCAGGATCACATCGCCCAGAGCGGTTCGGTCGGCCCAGTGGCGCTGTTCCCGCGCGGCGAACGAGGCCTTGGTGAAGCATTCCACATCGGCCGGCAGGATCTGCTCCAGGCGCGCCCGGACGGCCTGGGGATCGCTGCCGGGGCGCAGGCGGACCAGGCCCAGGTCGATCTGGCCCGGGTTCCGCATCGGGAACAGCCGGAAGAAGGCCTGGGTCCCGGCCACCAGGTGGCAATCGCAGGTCAGGGTCGATCCCATGGTGAACAGGCCCCTGACCTGGACCTGCTTGCCGGCCAGTTCCGCCCGCATGTGACCCTTCGCGCCGACCCGCTCCTGGACTGGGCCGAAGGAGGAAGGGGTAGCTCGGTCATAGAGTACCGCGTCCTCCTCCTTGAGCACCTCCAGGGCCCTGCCCTGCTCCAGGAAGGTGAACCCTGGATGGCCGGGCTCGACGCCGAAGACCACCGCGGAATGGCGCACCAAGGTACGGGGATTCCGCCAGTCGCAGAAGTTCAGATAAACGGCACAAGCTTCCGCCACCTCCGGGAGGCGTGCGGCCTGCCCCAGCCGGGTCCGGGGGAAGCTGGACATTTCATACAGGTACAGACTATCCCGGCTGACCAGGACCAGGTCCGCGTCCAGGCTGCGGATCGGCCGGAGGACTTTCCCGTCCAGGAATGCGCTATGGATGCTCATCTGGAAAATCATGAGCATGCTGGAGAACGTGATTCCCGTCAGGGCGGCCAGGAACCGGCCCGGGCTGGAGCTAAGCTGGCGCCACGGCAGGGGGATGCCCAAGGGCATGAAGATGTCCCGGAAGGGCGCCATCAGGGGAGGAACCTCAGGCGGACCACCGCGTTGACCAGCCTCTGGAACGGTTGGGGCCGGTCCGGGCGGACCCGCACCCGCACGACCCGCCGGTCGGCGTTGGCCAAGGGTTGGGGATCCATGACCCCATTGGCGGTCACGCTGCGGAAGATCTCCTCCACCTGGCCGGTGACCGTCCCCGGCAGGCCCTCTCCGCTGATCTGCACCCGGCCCCCGGTGCGCACCTGGGCGATGTCCAGGATGTCCACCTCCGCTTCCACCATCATGTGCTCGGTGTCGCCCAGGTCCAGGAGGCCATCCGGGCCGATGGCCTCGCCCGGATAGGCGTTGATCGCCAGCACCTCTCCGGCCATGGGCGCGCGGATCACCGAGAGCCCCAGGTCGGCGGCGGCCTTGTTCCAGTTGGCCCGGGCCACTTCCAGCAAGCTTTGGTAAATCGCCACCGGGTCGGCCTTCTGGAGTCCCACCCGGGCGGCGCCAGCATGGAGCTTCAGGGCATCCATGGGGCCGGGCTTCGCCCCGTTCCTGGCCTGGTCAAGCAGGGTGGAGGCCAGGTCCACCTCCCGCTCCGCCTGGGTCACGGCTGCCGCCGCCGCCTCATGGCCTTGGAGCACGGCCAGCACTTGCCCTTTCCGCACCCGGTCGCCCCGCTGGACCCGCAGGGTCTGCACGACGCCGATGGCGCCGGCGATGGGCGAGGCAGGGGCCACGCGGATCACCCGCTGCCCGGGCACCACTCGCCCCAGGCCGGTCACCCCGAGGGGCGTCTGGGCAGCCAGGGCGGTGATGGAGCCGGTTTCCTTCGGCCGACGGGAGGACCCGCAGCCCGGAACCAGGATCGGCACGCAGAGAACGAAACCGGCTGCCAGGGAGATCTTGCGCTCAAAGAAAAACATGTATTAATTATAACCAACTGGTCCATCATGCCAGGTTTCAAAGAGGGTCAGGCTGTTCCCAAAGTCAAGGTTGCCTTGCCATGGTCCACGGCCTATGTTTTTAATAATTTTTTTATATCAACTCAACGGACCGGCCATGGCCCATTTCCGTCCCAGCCTTGCACCAACCCGGCTCGCCTGCGATCCGAACCGGACCCTACGTCCATGATCGCCGGAGCGATACCCCACGCGCACCCCCACCTGTCGGTCCGGAAACTCTGCCATGCCTTCGGCGCCGGTGCCCTCCGTCAGGAGATCCTGCGCGGCCTGGATGCGGATTTCCATGCCGGGGAGTTGGCCATGATCCTCGGCCCCAGCGGCTCCGGCAAAACCACCCTGCTGAACCTGGCGGGCACCTTGCGCGCCGTCCAGACCGGCAGCGTGCGCCTGGACGGCGTGGAGCTCAAAGGGGCCGGCCGGGAGGAACTGGCCCGGATCCGCCGGGGCATCGGCTTTGTCTTCCAGACCCACAAGCTCCTGGCCTCGCTCAACTGCCTTGAAAACGTCATGGTGGCCCTGGTCTGCGAACCTCGGGAAACTCCGGCCTCGGCCCGGGAAAAAGCCCTCGCGGCGCTCCGGCAGGTGGGACTGCCCCGGGCCGCTGCGGCTTGGCCCGCCGACCTCTCCCAGGGGGAACGGCTGCGGGTGGCGGTGGCCCGGGCGATCGTGCGCGGGCCGGGAATCATCCTGGCCGATGAGCCCACCGCCTCCCTGGACCGGGCCAACGGCAGGGTGGTGGTGGACCTGCTGCAGGAGCACGCGCACCAGCATGGGGCCGCAGTCCTGGTGGTGACCCACGACCCGCGGATCCAGGACGCCGCGGACCGGATCTACCTCCTGGACGCCGGTCGCCTGGTCCCAAATCCCCAACGTGGCGTGACCGCCTCTGGGAGCGAGAGCTAACTGCTTACAATACAAGTGCTTGCCTAAACAAGGGAATTGAAGGAGGCCATGGGCCGGGGCTGGACGGGCCTTGGGTTGGGATTCGGGCGAACCCCCGCGCTTGACAGGCTATTTTTATTGCCTATTTATTTCCAAGCGGCCGCACGTTGACCTGAGCCTTCCCGCTCAGAGGTCATCTCTCCCCCCCATGTCCTTCGAATCAAGGAGGAACCCTATGTATGCCAAAGGACTGGCCTTGGCTCTGGCCCTGGCCCTGGTACCACCGGCCGTTGCGTTCAGCTCCGGGCCGCAGGTGGCGCCCCCACCCACCATCGCTTGCACCGTGCAGTTCCCCGCCTCGCAACTGACCAAGTTGCCCTCTGTGCTTCATCTCGCTTTGGATTTCTACGGCCTCCGATCCAGCGGCGGCACCGCCACGGTCCCCCTGCCGCTCGGTGCCTTCCTGTTGACCCAGACGGTTCCCGGGCAGGACGCTGCTTTCATTGCCCCCAGCAACAACAACATTTGCTTGCAGTTCGCCGACGCTGTCGCCAAGGGTGTGTTCGACAGCCTGGTGAAAATCACCGGGACCAGCACCGTGGTCAACTTGATGGTCAGCTATAACGGGACTGGCAATCCGGCACCCTACGTCACCATCGCGGCCAGCCTGGTCGCGTCCATCACCCCAGCCCCGCCCGCCGGTTGCGGCACCGGTGGACCTTGCTCCGCTTTCTGGGCAGGAGTGACCTACACCCCGCAGAACACCACATCCATTGCCGAACCGCCCGGGCCCTTTGAATTCACCCTTGATGAACCTGATAGCGCCAATTCCGAAGTCATTTATACAGATGCCACGCAGTTCAGCATTACCAACTATGATGAGACCAAAAATATGTTCATCTTGCTCCAACGGCCTTGGGGAGGCGATCAATCCATCGGCAACCTCCTTGGCGACGAAGTCAATGACACTGGGGGCTACGGCTACCCCTACCTACTGAGAATCGACGATATTTCTTCCACCGCGCAAGGATCCGCGTTCAATAACTATTATGGACAACTAACCACAGTGACGATCCTGGCGGTCAACGGCGCCTTCGACCAGCAGACTGCCCAGGGCTTCATTCCGAACACTCAACCCTTGAACCCGCCCCCGGGCCTGAACCCGACACCCACTTACCCCAGCCCCAGCAGCGGCACCGATTAGCATCGAGGAGCTGAGGATCGGTGGACCGATCGCCGCCCCGGCCTGCTACCGCACCGGCTGGGGCATGGGGGTGGGGCTCGGACCAGATGATTTCATGACGGCTCCTTGATGAGATCGGGCAGGTTCCAGACCAGGGCCCCGAGGCCCAGGGCGAAGGCGGGATCGCCCCCGGCGCTGAGTGCCACCGCGAAACGCGCCTTGCGCCGGGCCAGCTCCCGGGCATGTTTGGCCGGGACCATCCCCACCCAGCCGTCGGTGACTACCAGGGCCCGGCGCACCCCGGCCGCCACCAGGTGCGCTGTGACCACGGAGATGTCGGTGCCCCCCGTGGTGGCGCCCTTGCCTCGGCGCAACTCTCCTGGGTGATGTCCTTTACCGGGGTAGGGAACAGGTGCAGGGCCGGGGTCATCCAGGCCGTGAGCTGGCCCAAGGCCGCGTAGAGCGGCGCGATAATCGAGCAAAAATGGTCCACGGGGTAACCCCTGGGAAAAGTTACCCCTGGTTAGGCCCGAATACCCATGGTTTGGGGTGGAATCCCCTCTCCCCCTACCCACGGGTCAAGCCCCATGGAGCAAGCCGGACTGAAGGTGGGAGGCAAGGAACTTTTCTGCAAGATCACTGATTGGACGCCCGCCCTCATTGCGGAGAAACTCGGAACGACCATGCCTGCGCAGGCACGGCGGGTGGGTGCGCTGAATCGCCCGGCCTTGAATGCGGCAAAGTGCTTACCCAGGTAGCCTTGCTGGCGGGCTAGGAGGGGAAGAACATCATCAAGGGTGAAACCCATGGCATGGCCCAGATGGGAGGGCCCGTCATCAGTACCTTTGGCTGTGGTAACGTCAAGAGCCCTGTTCTGCTGCCCAGTACGGCGGACTGCCTGATCGTGATGGAGAAGAGCGAAGTGCTTCGTCCCGGCTTCCCCGAGATGCTGCGCCCTGGCGGCACCGTTGTCCTGGCCAGTACCAAAATCCTGCCCCAAGGCACCTCCGAGAAGGACTATCTTGCGGATGCCCAGATCCATGAGGCACTCAAGTCCTTCAAGGTCATCGAGGTGGATTTTCTCGCTAAGGCATTGGAATTGGGTGACCCAACTGGGCGCGTGGGCAATGTGGTCATGATGGGTGTCTTGAGCCGGCAGAGCCCCTTCGACCGCTTCCCGGAAGCAATCTGGTTGAAGGCCATCGAGAAACTCAATGCCAAGCCCGCCATCTGGGCTTCGAACTTTGCCGCATTCAAGGCCGGGCGAGTCTAGGCTCCCCACGACAAATTGCTTTCCCTCTATTTCTATGGAGCAATCCATGCTTCAAACCCTTCTTCATCCCCAGAGCATCGCAGTGATCGGCGCCAGCGAGGACACGTCGAAACCTGGCGGCCGGATCCTCAAGAACATCCTGTCGAAGGGCTTCAGTGGTGAGCTAATGGTGGTCAATCCCAAGAGTTCGTCCATCCAGGGACTACGGGCTCATGCCACCGTCGAATCCCTACCTCTGACGCCCGAGTTGGCGATCATCGCCGTTCCAGCGGCCTATGTTCGCTCGGCTCTGGAGGATCTGGCGCGCAAGGGAACCAAGGTGGTGGTGGTCCTAAGTGCCGGTTTCGGGGAACTGGGGGCGGAGGGCAAGGCCGAGGAACAGCGACTCGCGGAGATTGCGAAGGAGCACGGCATGCTGTTTCTCGGTCCCAATTGCCTAGGGGTCATGTCGGCTACGCATGCCAGCAAGTTCGCAGGCATCCTGCCGGACATGGCCCAAGTTGGTGTCGATTTCATCAGCGGTTCTGGGGCGACCGTGGACTATCTCGCCGAACAGGCCGTCCAGCGAGGGCTGCCGTTTCATTCGTTCCTGACCATCGGCAACGCGGCCCAGTGCGGCGCCACGGACTTGCTTTCACTGTTTTACGAGCAGCCCGGCCAGGATCCTTGTTTCATCAAGATCCTCTACCTGGAAACCATCCACAATCCAAAGGAGTTGCTCCGGGTCGCGCGCAGCCTCAGCAGAAAGGGCTGCATCCTCGCCGGAATCAAGTCGGGCACTACCCAGGCAGGCAGCCGCGCTGCCGCGAGCCATACGGGCGCCATGGCCACCAGTGATACCGCTGTGCAGGCGCTTTTCGACAAGGCAGGGATCATTCGCGTTCAGTCCCGGCGAGAGCTGATCGACGTGGCTGGCGTACTGGTCTGCACCAAGGGGCAGTTCGATGGGCGTCGCGTGGGCATCATCACGGATGCAGGCGGGCCTGGTGTCATGCTGGCGGATGAGCTCAATCGCCAGGGCCTCGAGGTCCCAGCCCTCCGAGAACGCACCCAGGCGCGGCTGGCTGAGGTGCTGCCAGTTGGCGCAGGTCTCGGCAACCCGGTGGACTGTCTCCCCAGCCGTACCGGCGAGACCATCGCCAAGGTGTTCGCCATTCTCGAGGAGGAAGAAGCCGATAACCTCGACTACCTCTTATTCGTCCTGGGCGACTCCGGGGTAGTGGACAACTGGGAGATCTACCAGGCGGTGCTCCCGGCCATGGACCGAAGCCTGATCCCCGTCCTGCCTTCCTTGTGCACGGCTATCTCTTCGCGGGAAGCCCTGGAACGGTTCAAAAGGGCAGGGAAATGCTATTTCCAGGACGAAGTAGACCTGGCCAGGGCCTTGGGCCGGGTTGTTCATCGTCCCCGGATATCGGAACCCGATCCCGATATCGCTGGCTACGATCGTGCCCGCATAGCAGCGTGCCTGGAAAGCGCAAGCGGCGCGCTCTCCCCCCAGGTGACTCGCGAGTTGCTGGAAGCTGCGGGACTCCGTTTCCCGGGCCAACAGGAGCTGAATGATCCGGCTCAGTTGTCGGGAGTGGATATTCCCTTCCCCTGGGTGATGAAGGTGACGGGGCCGTTGCACAAGAGTGATGTGGGGGGTGTTCGGCTCGGCATTGGCAATCTCGAGGATGCCCGCAAGGTCTGGGCTGAACTGATGGAAATTCCTGGAGCTTGCGGCTGCCTGATCCAGCAGACGGTCTCAGGCACCGAGGTCATCCTCGGCGCGAATCGCGAAGAAAGTTTCGGCCATCTTGTGGCCTTCGGCTTGGGCGGCATTTACACCGAGGCATTAAAAGATGTCCGTTTCTCTCTAGCTCCGCTCTCTCGGGACGAAGCAAGGTCCATGATCAATTCCACCCGTGCTCTCCCCATTATCCAAGGCGTTCGAGGGCAAGCAGGCATGAATATCCCCCTCCTGGAAGAGTGGTTGATCAGAATTGGGAAGCTCTGTACGGATTTCCCTTGCGTTAAAGAAATGGACCTGAACCCGGTCAAGGGGTGTGGTAAGGATCTTTTCGTCATAGATGCCAGGGTGTTGGTGTAGGTAACTTGCGAAATAGGCAGACATGGAAATCTGAGAGGCTTGGAATCCGCGCAAGGCACGCCAATTATTCAGCGGCAGCGCAAAATAAATACATGCCGGAGATCTTTGGCTTCGCGCCGATGTTCGTAATCGCGGGGGTAGAGGGGTGGTGCCTCCACGAGGAATTCCGGCCAGGCAGGCAGCACGGCCAGAAAGGGGCCACAGCGGTGCTGCGGGCAGCGATCCGGGACCTCCACAGCCTGGGTGTGGAGTTGATCCTGATCCGGCTGGATTCGGCTTTCGACGCCGTCGGAAACTACGCCATGGCCCAGGGGGAGGGCGTGGACTTCCTGGTGAGGGGAACCCGGCTCATGTGCGCTGGGACTGGCTGAAGGAGGCCGAAGCGCCTCCGGTCGCGCCTGGACACGCACAGGCCGGAACCGCCGGGAGACTTATCTCAGTCGGGTGGAAACGCGGGAATTTGAGGGGAAGCTGATCCGCGTACGCCGGGTCCTCAAGATCACCAAGAGGCTAATGTGGGAATTGGAAGATGTGCCGCCGGGCCAGAGACTGTTGCTTCGGCGCTGGCCCAGGTAAGAAATAGAGACCTGGGTGACGAGCCTGACCGAACGGCACCTGCTCTACGTCGTTGGCCGCCGACGTCGTTGTTGAAATAGACGAAGACGTCCAGGCCCTGGTCGTGCCAAGCGGCGATCCTTCCGGCCCAGGTTTCCAGCGTGCCCTTGGCATAGCCGCCGCGGTGGGACGCCTCGCCGTGGAGCCGCAGGTAGCCCGGCGACGCAGTGATGATGCGGAGGGGGATGGCCAGGGGCGGCAGGTCATGGATGCAGTGGGCGACGTGATGGCATTCCATCAGCCGGAACACCGCCTCGACCAGCCAGCTCGGGTCCAGGAATTCGATCACGTGCGTGCGGTCCCCGGGCAGGATGGACAGGAAATGCTCGAAGCGCGGCAGATCGACCTCCAATGGGGGGGAGCTGATAGAGCACCGGACCGAGCTTCCCGCCCAGGCGGCCGGCACGCCGGAAGAAGGTTCGTAGCGGCTCCTCGGGATCCTTGAGCTTCTTCATGTGGGTCAGGAACCGGCTGGCCTTGACCGCGTAGAGGAACCCGGGGGGCCTGCTCCCGCCAGGCGTCGAAGGCGGCTTCGCTGGGCAGGCGGTAGAAGGAGTAGTTGATCTCGACCGTCCCGAAGACACGCGCATAATAAGCGAACCAGGCGGGCTGGGACATGCCAGGGGGATAGAAGGCGCCGCGCCAGTGGTTGTAAGCCCAGCCAGAGGTGCCGATACGGATCGTCATTGGACCCATCCACGGGGAAAGGGGGCGTGATGAAACCTAGAATCGACCGAACCGAGTTTGGCTCGATCACCATCGAGGGGACGGTTTTTGACCATGATGTGATCATCCGGCTTAGGGGCCGGACGGAAAAACGGAAGAAGAAACTGTCCAAGGCGATCTTTGGCACATCCCATGTCGTTTCCCTGGCCGAAGCCGAATACATCTTTGAGAAAGGGGCGGAACGGCTCATCGTCGGTGGGGGCCAGAATGGCATGGTCAAACTGTCTGACGAAGCGGCCGGTTATTTCAAGGATAGGAACTGTGAGGTGGAACTGCTGCCAACGGCCAGGGCCGTCGAGGTCTGGAACCAGGCCGGAGGTGCCGTGATCGGCCTGTTCCATGTCACCTGTTGAGGGGTAAGCTATCCGGATTCCTGGACCAACTTCGTCATTCGTTCCCCCCTGGCGAGGAATGCGCCAAATGGAAACGCTGGAAGCCAAGCTCAAACATCTCACCCGCAACCTCTGGTGGACCTGGCGGCCCGAGGTGCGCGCCATCTTCCGCGACCTGGACATGGAACTCTACAAACGGGTCCACCGAAACCCGGTGCGGGTCCTCAAAGAGCTCTCCCCCGCCCGCCTGGACCAGCGCGCGGTGGAGATGGACGTGGAAACCCGCACGGACCGCGCGCTGCGCCAACTGCAGGACTACCTCCACCCCGTCACCACCTGGGGCCTGGTCCATGCGGGCGCCCTGCTGGCCAGGCCCGTGGCCTATTTCTGCGCGGAGTTCGCCATCCATGAATCCATCCCGACCTATTCCGGCGGGCTGGGCATCCTGGCCGGTGACTACCTGAAGGGCGCGTCCGACCTGGGCGTGCCCGTGGTGGGCGTGGGACTGCTCTACCACCGGGGCTACACCGGCCAGGTGCTGGACGCCGGCTTCTGGCAGCAGGATGTGGGCGAGCCGTTCGATTCCGCCGACCTGCCTTTCGACCCGGCCCGGGGACCGGACGGCGTACCGGTGCGGGTGGGCGTGGAACTCCCGGGCCGCACCGTCTGGGCCAGGGTGCTGGAGGCCCAAGTGGGGCGGGTCCGGCTCATCCTGCTGGACACTCGCGAGAACGCCAACAGTGACGAGGACAAGGCCCTGGCCGCGTCCCTGTACGGCGGGGACCAGCGTACGCGCATCCAGCAGGAACTCCTCCTGGGGGTGGGCGGATATCGGGCTCTGCGGGCCCTGGGGATCACCCCCGGCGTCTGCCACATCAACGGAGGCCACTCGGCCTTCGTCATCCTGGAATGGGCCCGGCAACGGGTGCAGCGGGACCGTCTGGATCCCTGGGCGGCCATCCGGGAGGTGTCGGCCGGAACGGTCTTCACCACCTATACGCCAGTGGAGACGAGCCTAGACCGCTTCGCCGCCGAACTGGCCGAGGAATACCTGCGGCCGCTGGCCGACGGGCTCCAATTGCCCGTCCAGGATCTCCTGGGGCTGGGGCGGGTCGATCCCGGCGACCGCGGCGCCCCCTTCCTTCCCGCCGTCCTGGCCCTGAAGCACTGCCGGCGGGCCAACGGCGTCTCGGCCCTCCACGGCACCATCGCCCGCGCCATGTGGCAGTGCCTCTGGCCGGACCGCCCAGTGCACCAGGTCCCCATCGGCCATGTGACCAATGGGGTCCATGTGCCCTCCTGGCTCGCCGCCGAGCTGAATGTCCTGTTCCAGATCCACCTGGGCGTGGACTGGCAGGACAGCGTCGTCCGGCCCGATCTCTGGATCAAGGTGGCAGCCATCGATCCCGCGGAGATCTGGGAGATCAAGACCGTGCTCAAGGCCCGGATGCTGCGCCTGGTGCGGGAGCGGGTCGCCGGGATGCGCGCCCGGGTGGGCCTGCCCCCGCAGGATCCGCCGCCCCTGGATCCGGATGCCCTCACCATCGGCTTCGGCCGGCGCTTCGTGCCCTACAAGCGGCCCGACCTGCTGTTCTCCGACCTGGACCGGCTGGACCGCCTGGTGAACAACCCCGACCGGCCGGTGAACCTCATCCTCGCCGGCCGCGCCCACCCGGCGGACCGTTCCGGCAAGGCCCTGATCCAGAAGGTGGGGCAGCTGACCGAGGATCCCCGCTTCCGCAACCGCATCGTGTTCGTGGAGAACTACGACATCCATGTGGGCCGCGAACTCTACCACGGCGTGGACGCCTGGCTCAACACCCCCCGGCGCCCCCAGGAGGCCTGCGGCACCAGCGGCATGAAAGTTGTCATGAACGGCGGCCTGCACATTTCCATCCTGGACGGCTGGTGGGCGGAAGCCTATGACGGCGAGAACGGGTTCGCCATCGGCAACGGCGAGACCCACCGGTCCGACGAGGAACAGGACCGGCGCGATGCCGACGCGTTGTTCCGCCTCCTGGAGGAAAAGGTCGTCCCCCTCTATTACGACCAGGACGCCAACGGGGTGCCGCGCCGCTGGGTGCAGGCCATCAAGCGCTCCATGGGCACCCTGGCCTGGCGGTTCAATGCCGACCGCATGGTCATGGACTATGTGCGCACCTGCTACCTCCCGGCCGCGCTCGCCGCCTCCTGCCAGATGCCCGCCCCTTGAACCAAGGAATCGGTCGCCGCTTCCGCTCCATCCTGGTATCCGACCAGCTTCAGGTTGAACACACCGTCGATCAGCATGACTGATCCCGTCATGAAGTCGGTATTTGCCAGTTAGATATACGGGCTCTATTGCAAAGTTGACGACAGGGCGGAATGGCCCCCTCCCAAGCGGCAATCAGGCTCTGCACCCCACACCAATCGGGGTGGCAATCCTTGGCGAGTTGCTGACGGAGCGTTTCCGGCGAGGCCACGCGGTCGATCCGGAGGGCCTTGGCTACCCTCGCTTGGCCCACCCAGAGATGACGGTCCGTCCCAGCCGGGCCTGGCGTTCAACTTCATCCCGGACCTCGGTTATGAGTTTTTTTAAAGGCGGTCTGTGCCGCCGGGTAGGCCTTGGGATGCCGTGGCCGGGGCACGATCTTCCGCCAACCCCAGCGCTCAAGCATGCGGTAGATGGTGGTCTTGGCCACGGAGCGCCCGACCAGGGCTTCGAAAGCGGTCTTGATCTCATTGGCATTCAGGACCCCGCCTGCTTCCGCCTTCGCCAGAAAGGGGTGAAGGAAAGCCGCTTCGTCCTCGACGCTCAGGTATTGGTTCCGCCGTCCCCCCTTGGTCTTCAGTTCGAAGATCGTGTCCCCCTCTTTGGCCCACCGAGAGTGGATGACATGCACCGTGGCCGTAGACCACCCCAACAGGCGGGCGATCTCGGCGGCCGTACTTCCCAGTGTGGCTCGGATCAGAACGCACTGGATCCGCTGGAACTCCGGACGTCCCTTGGCCTTCTTCAGGCGTTCGGCCAGAGCATTGATCGTTATTCGGTTGGGGGCGATGAGGGTCTTCATCCCAGTTCCTTGGGCTCTAGGATAAAGATATGTTCTAATTTATTGAACGCAACTTAGGATCACACGTCCAGGTCGAATCGGGCGCTGAGGTTTTTGGAGGTCTGCTCCAGGAGCCGGGAGTGCTAATGGATGACACCGCCCAGGAGGTACGGCAGCCCTCAATTGGCGAAGGAGACTTTCAAGCCCCGCTCGAACCGCACGACGCTTGCATCCTCCGAAAGCCGCCGGGCGCGCGCGGCAGCCCTGGCGCCGCCGACAATTATCTGGAGCGGTTGGGGCATGGCAGGTCCTTGTTGGACACTTCACTTCTGTTCCAGGTTGTTCCGGTACCAGCATTCAGCCCGGGGAGCCTGCTTTCCGGCCAGCAGCCGCCCAACCTCGGCGGCCACCTCCTCGGGCAAGGCCTGAGCGCACTCCTCGTAGTCGCAGCACACGGCGCAGGACCGTTTGAAGCTGTGAAAGCCTTTCAGCTCGACGTGCGGGGACAGGAACCCGTCCTTAGCCCGTTCCTCCCGCATCAGGTCGGTGCTCAGGTACTTCTTGTTGTCATCGGCGAACACAGTGACCACGACCGCGTCGGGAGCAAGATTATCCTGGACCATGATCGCCCCCAGGAGGTTGGCGCCGCTGGAGATGCCCACTCCCAGGCCCAGCTGGGCGGCCAGCTTCTGGGCCATGAGGATGGCGTCCCCGTCGTCCACCGCGATGACCGGATCCAGGTCCTTCAGCTTCAGGATGGCCGGGACGAATTCGTCTGAGATCCCCTGGATCCGGTGCTTGCCCACCTTGCATCCGGTGGAGAGGGTCGGGGAATTGGCCGGCTCCAGGGGATGGACCTTGACCGGCGGGTGCATCTTCTTCAGGAAGCTGCCCACCCCCATGATGGTGCCACCGGTGCCCACTCCGGCCACGAACGCGTCCGGCTTCAGGCCGTGGTAGCGGAGCTGCCACCAGATCTCCGGGCCGGTGGTGGTGGCGTGGGCCTCGGGATTGTCCTCGTTGGCGAACTGCTCGGGCAGGAAACACCCGGGATTCTGGACAGCCAATTCCTCCGCCAGGCGGATGCTGGCCAGGAAGCCCCCCTCCTCCCGGCTCACAAGGCGGATCCGGGCCCCCAGGCTGCGGATCAGGTCCTTGCGCTCCTGGCTCATCCAGTCGGGCATGAAGATGGTGACCGGATGCCCCAGGGCCCGGCCCAGGGCCGAGAAGGAGATGCCGGTGTTGCCGCTGGTGGCCTCGGCAATGGGGGCTCCGGGTTTCAGCACGCCCCGCTGGTAGCCCTTGCGCAGGATGTGCAGGGCCATGCGGTCCTTGATGCTGCCGGTCATGTTCAGGTTCTCGGCCTTGGTGTAGATGCGCCGGGGCTGTCCCTTGTACTCCAGGTCGATGACTAGGAGCGGCGTATTGCCCACGAGGTTGCGCAGGTCGCGCAGCCGTTCGTTGTCTTGAATCATGGTCACCTCCTATGGATGACGGGAGTTGGGAGGGATGAATGGATCGCGGGTACTCGGGTCCTGCCGCGGCCCTCCACCTGGGCTGGGGCCTGTCTACTGCTTCTTCTTCCTCATGCATGGCCGTGATCTCGGCGGCCCCGTAGATGGCCGCGTTGATGTGGGATTCCATGTTGAAGGGGCCGACGTCGAACCGCACCACGCCGTGGATGTTGTACCTGCCCAGGTGCTCATGCACCATGGCGGTGGCACAGCAAAGAAGCGATCCACGGATGAATAAGAATCCACTGGCCTTGTCGGAGCATTTTTCACTGAAGTCGCGAGTGGAAACGCCAAGGAACTGCAGATTCCTATAGAAACAAGGTAAGCAGGGGAAAAGAATCAAAACCTTCAGCGGGCCTCTAGAGCATGTTTGAGATCTTCCTTGAGGTCTTCCGGGTCCTCGATGCCCACCGAAAGCCGGATTAGCCCGTCGGTGATCCCGATCTTCCCCCGCATCTCCGGAGTCATGGAGGCGTGGCTCATGCTGGCAGGCTGGTTGGCCAGGCTCTCCACCCCGCCTAGGCTCTCAGCCAGGGTGAACCAGCGCAGGGCGCGCAGGAACCGCTCCACCGCCGCCGGCGAGCCGTCCTTCAGCTCGAAGCTGAGCATGGCACCGAACCCCTTCTGCTGGCGCCGGGCCAGGGCATGCTGGGGATGCCTGGACAATCCCGGGTAGTTCACCCGCGCCACCGCCGGATGGGCGTCCAGGAACTCGGCCAGGGCCCGGGCGTTGGCCTCGTGGGCGGCCATGCGCAAGTGCAGGGTCTTGAGGCCGCGCAGCACCAGGGCGCAGTCGTGGGGGCTCTGGCTGGTGCCCAGGGACATGTTGAGGGTCACCAGGCGCTGGAGCAGGTCCTCCCGCCCCTTGCCCGCCACCACCGCGCCGCCCACCACATCGCTGTGGCCGTTGAGATACTTGGTCGTGCTGTGGAACACCAGGTCCGCCCCCCAATCCAACGGGCGCTGTAGCACCGGCGACATGAAGGTGTTGTCCACCGCCAGCAGCAGGCCCCGTCGCCGGGCGAGGCCGCCCAGGGCCGCCAGGTCCAGAAGGCGCAGCAGGGGGTTGGACGGAGTCTCGGCCCAGATCATGCTGGTCTCGGGGCGGATGGCCGCCTCCACCGCGTCTAAGTCGGTCATGTCCAGCAGGGTGGAATCCAGGCCGTGCACCTTGCGGGCGTGCTGCAGGGTGCGGTAGGTGCCGCCGTAACAGTCCGAAGGGCAGAGCACGTGGCTGCCGTGCTCCAGCAGGCTGAACACTGTGAGGACCCCACTCATGCCGGAACTGGTGCAGATGGCGCCGCAGCCGCCTTCCAGGAGGGCGATGGCCTCCTCAAGGCGGGCCCGGGTGGGATTGCCGGCGCGGGTGTATTCGAACCCGGCGCTGGTGCGGATGTCCAGCAGGGCGAAGGTGCTGGTCTCGTAGATGGGGGCCGCCACCGCGCCATAGGCCGGATCCGGGGCGGCCCCGCCGTGGATGCACTGGGTGCCAAGGCCGGCCCCGGGAAGGAGCCGTTCCTTGCCGATCCAGCCCATGGCTCCGGGGCTGCGGGGGGAGAGTATCCTGAATTCCTGGTTTTCCGCCTGGGTTTCACTCATGGCTGTTCTCGGGCTGATTGCTGCGGCTGAGTTGTGTAAGGTTCGCCCGCCGGGGTGCGGGGGAGGCGTCCCGCAACCCGGCGGACGGTCCAGGCTCCTGGGGGGAACCTGGAATGGTCATCTTCAGGATAAGGCCTGGACGATGTCGGCCTTCAAGTCTTCCACGTTCTCGATGCCCACCGAGAAGCGCACCAGGCGGTCGCTGATGCCCAGCTTGCGCAACAGCTCCGGCTCGAAGGAGGCGTGGGTGGTCTTGGCGGGCACGCAGATGAGGCTTTCGGCCCCGCCCAGGCTGATGGCCAGGGAGATGATCTGGAGCCGGGAGAGCATGTGGTCCGCCACCTGGGGGCTCACCACCTCGAAGGAGATCATGCCCCCGAACCCGCTCGCCTGTTCCTTGGCCAGCTGGTGCTGGGGATGACTGGGCAAGCCCGGGTAGTAGACCTTCTCCACCTGGGGCAGGGTGGTCAGCCACTGGGCAAGGGCTCGGGCGTTCTGCTCATGCTTCTCCATGCGCACGCCCAGGGTCTTGATGCCGCGCATGAGCAGCCAGGAATCCTGGGGCCCCAGGATGCCGCCCATGGCCTTCTGCATGAAGTGCACCTGCTCGCCCAATTCCTCAGTGGCCGTGACCACCAGGCCCGCCACCACGTCGCTGTGGCCGCCCAGGTACTTGGTGGCGCTGTGCACGACGATGTCGGCCCCCAGGAGCAGGGGACTCTGCCAGTACGGGGTCATGAAAGTATTGTCGACGATCAGCTTGCAGCCCCGCTCCCGGCACAGGGCGGCGATCGCCCGCAGGTCCGAGACCGCCATCATGGGGTTGGTGGGCGTTTCCACGAACACCGCCTTGGTGTGGGGATTGATAGCCGCTTTCACCGCGTTCAGGTCGGAAGTGTCCACGAAGCTCACGGTCATGCCCATGCGGCTGAGGATCTTGCTCAGCAGGCGGTAGGTGCCGCCGTAGACCACGTTGGACACCACGAAGTGGTCGCCGGAGTTCCACAGCATGAACACCGCCGAGATGGCCGCCAGCCCGGAGGCGAAGGCGTTGCCGCGCTGGCCGTGCTCCAGAGCCGCGAAGGCATGCTCAAGAGCGCTGCGGGTCGGGTTGCCCGACCGCGAATATTCGTAGCCCTTGGTGTTCCCGTTCACATCCTGGAGGTAGGTGGAGACCTGGTAGATGGGGATGCTCAGGGCGTCGAACTGGCCGTCCACCTCGTTGCCGGTGTGCAGGCAGAGAGTGTCTTTCTTCAGGTTTTCATGCATGGGGTTGCTCCCTTCAAGGTGATGGTCCCGGGGACACGACGGCGCCCGGGAGGGTGCTGGTGGCTGCGCGCGTAATGCGGGCGTTTCCGGATCAGTGAGATACTCCTAAGTATGCCTTCTGCACCAGCGGATTCTCCAGCAGATCCTGGCCGGTTCCGGACACGATCACCCGCCCGGTTTCAAGGACGAAGGCGTGGTCGGCCATGTCCAGGGCTTGGAAGGCGTTCTGCTCCGCCAGCAGGACGGTGACGCCCTTCTGGTTGATTGCCCGGATGGTCTTGAACATGTGCTGGACCATCAGGGGCGCCAGGCCCAGGGACGGCTCGTCCAGGAGCAGCAGGCGGGGACGGGACATGAGGCCCCGGGCGATGGCTAGCATCTGCTGCTCGCCGCCGGACAGGGTGCCCGCGAACTGCTTCACCCGCTCCCGCAGGATCGGGTAGAGCTGGTACATCTCCTCCAGGTCCGCCTCGATGCCCGCCTTGTCCTTGCGCAGGTAAGCGCCCATGAGCAGGTTCTCGCGTACCGTGAGGTTGGCGTAGAGGCGCCGGCGCTCAGGCACCAGGCAGATGCCCCGGGCCACGATGCGGTGTGCCTCCTTGGGCAGGGGCTCACCTTGGAACAGGATCTTCCCCTCGGCAGCCGGCACCAGCCCAGCCAGGGTGGTCAAGAGCGTGGTCTTGCCGGCGCCGTTGGCGCCCACCACGGCCACCACGCTGCCTTCGGCCACGTCCAGGCTCACGCCCCGCAGCGCCTGGATGTGCCCGTACTTGACGTCTAGGTTAGATATGCTGAGCACGCTTGAACCCCTCTCCCAGGTAGGCCTTGAGGACGTCGGGATCCTGCTGGATCTGCTCCGGCGTTCCTTCCGCTAGCTTCTCGCCGAAATTCATCACGAAGATGCGCTCGCAAAGCGACATCACCACGTCCATGTGGTGCTCGATCAGCAGGGTGGTGAGCTTGAAGTCGTCGTGGATCTTGCGCACCAGCCGGGCCAGGTCCAGGGACTCCTCCGGGTTCATGCCCGCCGCCGGCTCGTCCAGCAGCAACAGGCGCGGCTTGAGGGCCAGGGCCCGGGCGATCTCCAGCTTGCGCTGCAGGCCGTAGGGCATGGAGTCGGCCCGGGCCGCGGCCTTGTCCTCCAGTCCCACCGCTTCCAGGAACCGCATGGCCTCCTCGCGCAGGGCCTTCTCCCGCCGCCGCACGCTGGGCAGGCGCAGGAAGGAGGCGGGCAGCAGGTAGGTCTCGTGGCAGTCCAGGGCGATGACCACGTTCTCCAGCACGCTGAGATTGCGGAACAGCCGGATGTTCTGGAAGGTGCGGGCAACACCCTTGCGCACGATGCGGTCCGGGCGCTGGCCGGTGATGGCCTGGCCTTCCAGGGCGATGCTGCCCTCGGTGACCCCGTAGACGCCGGTGATGAGGTTGAAGGCGGTGGTCTTGCCGGCGCCGTTGGGGCCGATCAGGCCCATGATCCGGCCCTTGGCCAGGTCGAAGGTGATGTCCTTGCAGGCGGTGATGCCGCCGAAGCGTTTGGTCACCCGGCGCAGTTCCAGGACGTGATCGGAGTGCAACGTTCCCTCCATGGTGGGGCTCATGGCTTGCCGCCTTTCAGCACCCGCCGGTACCAGCCCCGGATCATGTCCAGGGACAGTTCCCGGTAGCCCATCAGGCCCTGGGGGCGGTAGATCATGATCAGCACCAGGAGCAGGCCGTACGCCACCAGGCGCCAGATGTTGGCCACCCGCAGCGCTTCAGGGATGCCGATGAAGATCAGGGTGGCGATCACCGGCCCGCTGATGCTGCCCATGCCCCCGGCCACCACCGCCGCGGTCATCTGGGTGGACATGTACGACGTGAACATGGAAGGCTGGATAAAACAGAAGTAGTGGGCAAACAGACCTCCTGCCAAGCCGGCGGAGGCGGCGCTGAAGGTCAGGGACCGCAAGCGGCCCATGAACACATTCACGCCCATCATCTCAGCGGCCACGAAATCCTCACGGATGGCGATGGAGGCGCGCCCGTGGCGGGAATGGATGAGGTTCCAGGCCAGCCAAATGGTCAAGGCGGCAGCCACCACCAGCACTGGCAGGGTGGTTTCCCCGCGGATGCCGGGCAGGCCCCGGGCGCCCTGGGTGATGGGCAGGTTCTCCAGCAGCACCCGGATGGCCTCGCCGAAGCCCAGGGTGGCGATGGCGAAATAGTCGGTGCGAAGCTTGGCCTTCAGGGTGGGCCAGCCGATCAGGAACCCCACCAGGCCCCCGGCCGCCGCCCCCAGGGCCAGGGCCAGGTAGAAGTTGAAGCCGTAGAAGTAGGTGAGGATAGCCGCCGTATAGGCGCCGATGGCGAAAAAGGCCGCGTGCCCCAGGGAGAACAGGCCTGTGTAGCCGGTGAAGACCGACAGGCCCACCGTGGCGATCACGTAGATCAGACCGAGGGAGATGACGCCGGTTATGTATTGGTACATGGCTGGTTACACCTTTTCTTCCAGGAACCGGCCGAACAATCCGGTAGGCATGACCATCAGTAGCAGGACCAGGAGGGAGAAGCTGAACACGTCCCGGATCACCGAGGATACGTAGGCGGAAACGAAGGTCTCCAGCACCCCCAGCAGGATCCCGCCCACCACCGCCCCGGGCAGGCTGCCCAGGCCGCCGATCACCGCGGCGATGTAAGCCTTGTTGGTGATCCAGCCCATGGTGGGATAGACGATGTACTTCATCCCCAGGAAGGTGCCCGAGACTCCTGCCAAGCCTCCGGCCAGGCCGAACACCAGGCCGATCAGGGCGCCGTTGTTCACCCCGTTCAGGGAACACACCTGGATGTCGTAGCTGGCGGCCCGGATGGCGATGCCGGTACGACTTTTCTGTAGGAACATGTGCAGGGCGAAGATGGTGATGGCCGAGAAAATGATGGCGAACAAATCCAGTACGGCAATGGAGGCGCCGAAGAAGGACAGGTTGGTCCTGGTGAACACCGCCGGGAAGGCGTAGAAGTGTGCGCCGACGACCGCGTAGACCAGGTTTTCCAGAAAGATGGCCGTGCCCATGGCGCTGATCATGAAGAACAGTGAGGAGGCTCGGCGCTTGCGCAGGGGACTATAGGCCAAGCGCTCGTTGAGGAAGCATAGGGCCGCCGCCCCCAGGATGGAAAGAATCACCGCCAGGCTAATGGGCGCGCCCAGCTTGGTCATGGCGAAGTAGCTGATGTAGGCCGCCAGCATGATGATGGAGCCGTAGGCGAAGTTACTGAAGTTCAGGATGCTGAAGACCAGGGAGTAGCCCACCGCCATGAGCGCGTAGATCCCGCCGATGGCCAGCCCGGTCAGCAAGGTTTGGACGAACAAGGGACCCCCTCTCGCGCGGAGCCTCCGCGCCGGATGGAATGAAGGCGGGGGCGCCTCGGGCGGCGTCCCCCGTCGGAAAATAGGCCTTACTGGGTCACGAACTTGGTCACGAACACGAACTTGCCGTCCTTCACTTCCTGGATGATCGCCGGCTTGTTGAGCGGGTTGTGGGTGGCCGGATCCACGCTGAAGACGCCCGAGAGGGTCTGCAGGCCCTTGGTCTGCTCGATCTGGGTGGTGAGCTTGGCCGGGTCGGTGCTGCCGGTCTTGGTGATGGCGTCGATGATCACATCCAGGGCGTCGATGGCCATGACCGGGTTGGGCATGACGGGATCATTGCTGTACTTGGCCCGGTAGTCCTTGATGAAGCCCTGGATGTCCGGGTCCTCCAGGCTGGTGATGTTGACGAAGTAGGAGCCGTTCACCGCCACTCCGCCCAGGGTAATCAGGTCGGGGCTGGCCCAGCCGTCCCCACCCATGCACACCGCCTTGATGCCCAGGTCCGACGCCTGCTTCATGATCAGCGCCGCTTCCTTCTGCATGGTGGGAATGTACAGGATGTCGGGTTTGCTGCCCTTGATCTTGCCCAGGATGGCCCGGAAGTCCAACTCGCCGGAGCGGAACGCCTCGCTGGCCACCACCTTGCAGCCCTGCTTGTCAAACTCCTCGGTGAAGTACTTGCCCAGCCAGGAGGAGTAGTCCGAACCCACGTCGTAGATGATGGCGGCCTGCTTGAGCTTCAGGGTCTTGGCGGCGAACTGGGCTGCCACGGTGCCCTGGAAGGGGTCGATGAAGCAAGTGCGGAAAGCGGTGTGGCGGACCTTGCCGGTCTTGTCGTCCACCGTGACCTTGGGGTTGGTGGCGGAGGTGGCCAGGAACGGCACGTTGGCCGGCTCGGTCACGGAGGTCATGGCAATGGCCACGCCGCTCTGGCCGGGGCCGATGATGGCGCAGACGCCGTCGCTCACCAGGCGCTTGGTGACGTTCACCGCCTCCGTGGCGTCGGCGCGGGTGTCATAGGCGACCAGCTCGATCTTCTTGCCCAGGACGCCGCCCTTCTCATTGATTTTGGCAATCTCCATGTCCAGGGCGTTCTTTTCCGACTGGCCCCAGGTGGAGTTGTCCCCGGTCAAGGCCACCGCCTGGCCGATCTTGATAACGTCGTCCTTCTTTCCGCAACCGGTGAGAACCGCGCCCAGCGCGACTGCCAGCGGAATCAGGGTGGAGCACTTTAGGTTCATATAGTTGCCTCCTGGTAGGGGTGAGTGGCGTGGACATAACGAGACCGGATCGGGAGCCGGCACGATTCCGGCCTAGGGTTCAAACCTGGTTGGCGGCAGGTGAGCCCAAGTGCCAACGGCTTTAAGGCTGGTACAGATGATTAAGATCGGTGGAATAGATGGAGCATGGTTCATGCCAAAATGTTCGACTGCGGGGCAAACTCCGGGGTCCAAGAGAACACTTGGGTTACGAGGAGCTGGGTAGAAGGCAGCCCGGACGGAGGCGTACGGAAAGATGGACAATGGGTTTAATGGGTGATCCAATACCCCTGCTGTTCCCATTGGGGTTTTCTTTTCGAGGTCCTCCATGGCCAAGAAGGTCGCACTCATCACCGCCTTCGCCAGCGTCGCCCATCTGCACAAGCGGACCCTGGAACCCTTGTTCCAGGACACCATCGATCTGCAGTGCCATTCCTACGATGTGGGCAACATCACTGGCCCCCTGGACGCCGACCTGTTCGTGCTGTCCATCCACCAGATCTACCGGACCCTGAAGCCGCACCTGCCGGTGGACGCCAAGGCCATCATCATCAGCAATACCCTTACCAATGAACAGTACCAGCGCGTGGCCGAGCTTCCGGTGGGCATGTCGGTGCTGGTGGTGAACTACAGCGTGGAGATGACCATGGACACCATCTCCCTGTTCCATCGCCTGGGGCTGAGCCACCTGGATTACGTGCCGTGCTATCCGGGCACTACCCATGTGCCGCGCCTGGAGGTAGCTGTGACCCCGGGCGAACCCCAGCACGTGCCACCCTTCGTCAAACGGGTGATCGACATCGGTGACCGGGTCCTGGATGCCAAGACCATCATCGATATGGCCACCGCCCTGGGGTTGGAGCGGCTGCTCAAGGAGGACCGGTTCCTGGAGTACTTCCAGAGCGTGAGGACCACCCCGGACAGCTTCACATCCTTGTTCGACCGTACCAACATCCTGGAAAGCCAGCTGTTCGGCCTCCTGGACCTGATGGACGACGGCATTATCATCATCGAGACCAACGGCATGGTCTGCGCCTGCAACCGCAAGGCCCGGGAAGTGCTGGATGCCCAGGGGGACCTGGTGGGATGCCGGGCCGAGGACCTCATCCCGGGGATCCCGTTCGCCCGGGTGCTGGACGATCAGCTGGAGGTGGACTACACCCTGGTGAAGGTCCATTCCCGGGACATCTCCATCAAGGTGGTGCCGGTGACCGCCGCCCGCAAGGCGAGGGGCGCCCTGGCGGTCATCAACACGTTCGACGAGAAGGAGCGCAGCCAGCACCGCCTGCGCTCGCAGCTGCTGGGCAAGGGGCACCGGGCCAGGTACACCTTCGACCACATCCTGACCCGGGACGAGGCCTTCCAGGAGGTCAAGAACCTGGCCCGGAAGAAAGCCAGGTCCGACGCTTCGGTGCTGATCGTCGGCGAGACCGGCACTGGCAAGGAACTGTTTGCCCACGCCATCCACCGCGCCAGCCAGCGCCGGGAATGGCAGTTCGTCACCGTGAACTGCGCCGCCCTGCCCGAGAACCTCCTGGAGAGCGAACTGTTCGGCTACGAGGAGGGAGCCTTCACCGGGGCCCGGCGGGGGGGCAAGGTGGGCCTGTTCGAACTGGCGCACAAGGGCACCATCTTCCTGGACGAGATCGGGGACATGGACCTGAACCTGCAGACCCGGCTGCTGCGGGTGCTGGAGAGCCGGGAAGTCATGCGCATTGGTGGCGACAGCATGATCCACATTGACATCCGGGTCATCGCCGCCACCAACAAGGACCTGTGGAAACTGGTGGAGGAGGGCAAGTTCCGGCGGGACCTCTACTACCGCCTGAACGTGCTGCCGGTACAGGTGCCGCCCCTGAGAGAACGACCGGGCGACATCCTCTTCATCTTCGACCACCTGATGCGCCCGCTGGGGATGGACCTGGCCCTAGCCCCGGAGGCCAAGGAGCTCCTCGTGCGCTATCTGTGGCCCGGCAACGTGCGGGAGCTGAAGAACTGCGTGGAGTACCTGGCCTTCCTGGACCAGCACACCATCGAGGCCAAGGACCTGGCACCGATCCTGAAGCGGGCTGAAACCGGGCCGGCCGGGGCCGATCCGGCCCTCTCCGCATTCCTGGCCGCGATCGGCATGGACCGGGGCGACTACCAGTTCCTCCTGGAATGCCTGTACGCCAACCACCGCAACCACCACCGGGCGGGGCGCCGCAGCCTGGTGCAGGCCGCCCGGGAGGAGGAGCGCTTCCTCACTGAAGGGCAGATCCGCAAGGCCCTGGCCCAGTGCCAGCAGATCGGCCTGGTGCGCCTCAGCCCCGGCCGGGGCGGCACCACCATCACCGCCGCCGGAATCGAGGCGCTCAAGCGCTTGCGGGCCGGATAACCTTGGGGTACATGGAAGGATCTGCCCGTGGGAGAAATGATGTTCGTAGCCACCAGGCTCATCCAGTTCGACGCTGACCAAGGGCCGGGCGGGGGCGGGCGCTACCGGGCCGTCAACCCCAGCGTGCCCAGCTGGGTTTCCAGTTTCCGGTTCCGGTAGCCGTTACGGTGGTCCTCCCGCGAGGGCGTCCCCTCTCCGGGAGCCGCTTGGCAGAGCTCCGACCCGTCGGATTCCATCACCGCCTGGACCCCATCCGCAGCACCCTCCACAGGAAATCACTGTTCCCTTCCTCCAAAACCTTGCTCAGGAGTTGCTGCATCTCCCTCCAGGGGCAGATCGCTACCCGATCCCCCTTGCCGACCCGCGGCCACCATCGTAGACCGTGCGATCTCCGCGCCGCCCAGACCCCGGTGGCAGTCCAGGGGGCCGGGCATGGCCATCCTCCGGGACGATGTATCTTCGGACCCGAGAGATAGGCAGCAGCATGATCCAATGGGCCGACGCTTGGCCTGAGTCCCGTCAAGTGGTGTAACAAGGGCGGCCAGCGAAGCGCCGCCGTGCCCGTATGATCATTTTCAAGTAAACGCTGCTGCTGATAGACCTTTGCCAGGGTCGGTGGGGGAAACGCGTTAGCGTTGGTGAGGTAGGCGGCATGCTGGAAGAAGTCCAAGTGCCTCCATGTCTTCTCTTCCGTATCATGGACCTTGCTGGGCAGGCCACAGACCGGGCCGGGGAAGGTGGAACCTTTCTGGAAATCCACCAGGATCTCCAGGCGGCGGTCGGTCGCGCTGAAGTCGAAGGCCTTGACCTCCCAGGGGGACTGAAGACCGAGGGCCAGGGTGAAGAGAGCGTTGGTATCCATGCCTCCACGATCTCCGGTTCCAAGGCGCCGACCAACCTTCGGGGCTCGGTTCCCACATCGCCCCTTCCTGGCCATCACCAGCTGTCACCCATACGATTCAGGAGAAAGCCGACGAGCTCGCCACCCTGCTCACCGGCGGCTGATCTGCAACCGCAGGTCCTTCTCCATATAGACACGGTCGAATCCCTTCTCCGTCACCCGCCCGATCTCGGCGAAGCCAAGGTGCGCATAGAGTGCGATGTTCTCTGTCATCAGCACATGGGTATAGAGCCGGATGGCAACATGTCCGCGCCGCCGCGCCTCGGTCTCGGCGAAACCGATCAGCGCCCGCCCGATCCCCCGGCCATGCAATTCCGGCCGTACCGCCACGTTGTCGAGAAGCATTCCGGCTTCGGTCTCCAGCAGCACGATGATCCCGGCGATGGCGCCGCCCCGCTCCAGCACCCATACGCATTCAGCCGCCACCAGCGCATCGTAGTCGTCCAACATCGGCCCTGGCTGCTTACCGATGCGAGCGACATAAGGCCCGTAGGCGGCTTCCACAATCCCGGCCACGCAGGCGGCGTCCCTGGCATGCGCGATGCGGATGCAATCGGCCCCGTTCACGCCCGCGCGCCCCGCTGGCGCGCCAGCAGCCGCGCCGCTTCCCGCCAGTCCAGTTGGTCTCAACCAGGATTCTCCCGAGGAACGTCCAATTCGGCCTTCACGAACACAGATGGCCAGAGACAGTGTGGAAGGCCTCGCGGCCCTGGGCAAGGCCTTGGAGGAGGGTGGCGGGGACTTCCTGCGCCAGCTTGTGATGATGACTTTGGAGCGGATCATGGACGGCGACGTCACGATCCTCTGCCAGGCCCAGGCCGGGGAGCGGTCTCCCCTAGGCGAGAACCACAGGAATGGCTACCTCGAGCGGGACTGGGAGACACGGCTGGGAACGCTGGCGCTCCAGATCCCGAAGCTCCGCCAGGGAAGCTACCTCCCGGATTTCCTGGAGCCCCGCAGAGGCTGGGAGCGGGCCTTCGTGAGCGTGGTGTCCGAAGCATACGTGGCTGGGGTCTCCACCAGGAAGGTGGAGAAGCTGATCGAGGCCATGGGGGCGAAAGGCATGTCGAAAAGCGAGGTCTCCCGGCTGGCCAAGGATTTGGACGTCGAGGTCACCGCCTTCCGGGAGCGCCCGCTGGAGGGGGCCTATCGCTACATCTGGCTGGACGCGATGTATCCGAAGGTCCGGGAGGGGCAGCGGGTGGTGGGCCTGGCTGTGCTGGTTGCCATCGGGGTAGACCAGCAAGGCTACCGGGAGGTCCTCGGCCTGGAGGTCGCTGACGGCGAAATGGAATCGGCCTGGAGCGGGTTCCTGGAGGGCCTGGTCAAGCGGGGGCTGACGGGCGTGGAGCTGGTGGTTTCGGACGCCCACAGCGGGCTGGAGGCCGCAGTCCGCCGGGTCCTGAATAGGGTTTCCTGGCAGCGTTGCCGGGTCCATTTCATGCGGAACGCCGCAACACGGTTACCGAAGGCGGTCCAGGAGGAACTGCTGGAGCGCCTGAAGCAAGCCTTCCAGGCGCCCACCAAGGAGGAGGCTCAGCGCCTGTTCGCCGCCCTGGCGCTGGACAGCAAACGCAAGCATCCGAGCTTCGCGGCGCTGCTGGACGAGGCCGTGGAGGACGTCCTGATCTACATGGACTTCCCCAAGGCCGACTGGCGAAAGATCCACTCGACCAATGTCTTGGAGCGCGAGAACCGCGAGCTGCGCCGGCGCTCAGACGTGGTCGGGATCTTCCCGAACCGGGCAGCGGTCCTGCGGCTCCTGGGCGCTTTGCTCGCGGACCAGCACGCCGAGTGGGCCGCCGCGCCGTTCCCGTATCTGAAGGCGAGGGCGTGATGACATTGGGGGGAGGTCGTGACCCACCCGGCCGGGGCGGTGCGCGGGCACTGAAAGGCCGCTGGATTGCCCGCTGGATTCCGCTTCGCGGAACGGGCCTCCGGCCCGCCCTTCAGGTCCACAGGCAACGCCCCTGCGGCGCGCCCTTCGGGTCCACGACCTTCCAACACCCGCGGGTTACACCTGGAAAACGCTAACGCGTTTCCCACACCGACCCTGGCAAAGGTCTATCAGCAGCAGCGTTTACTTGAAAATGATCATACGGGCACGGTGGCGCTTCGCTGGCAGCCCTTGTTACACCACTTGACGGGACTCAGGCATTCAGCACCAAGGGACACCCGGGGGGGGGAGATGCTCCACCTTATCCGCCATCCGTCCGCCTTGGAAACCCGCATGTTGGGTTACGCCCTTTTAGCGAAGAGGCAATTTTCCGATCCACTTGGAACTTGTCACACGTTTTTCACACCATGCCAGATACGAAGAACGTCACCATCTCCATCAGTGGTCCTCTCCGGCTCATCGGGTGCAAATGAGAGCCGGTACTATCCACCTTTTAACCTGATCCACACATGCACCCTCTAAGATGGCGGCCTTTCGTGCCGGAGGTGTCGGCGACGAGGCTTCCGGCCAAAATTTATGAAAAGGAGAGTTTTCAGTGATGGAACTTTCGTCCCCAAGGCCCCTGACATGTTTCTCCAGGTCCGCCGCGCTCACCGCGGCGTTGGTCGTCGGCACCGTGTCGGCCGCCGTCGCCCAGACCCCCGCGCCCACGACACCGATCAAGCACGTCATCGTCATTTTTCAAGAGAACGAGTCGTTTGACCACTACTTCGGCACTTACCCGGTCGCCACTAACCCAGACGGCGAACCGCCTTTCTGGGCCGCGCCCGACACCCCGACCGTCAATGGCCTGACCGCTTCTCTGCTGACCAATAATCCCAATGCAGCCAACCCCGAGCGCCTGGACCGTTCGCAGGCCCACACCAAGGACATGGACCACGGCTACACGGCCGAGCAAAAGTCCTTTCATGGCGGCCTGATGGACAAGTTCGTCGAAAACGACGGACGCGGCGACGCCGTCGTCATGGACTATTACGACGGCAACACCGTCACTGCGTTCTGGAACTACGCCCAGCACTTCGCCATGCATGACAACTTCTTCGGCTCAAACCTCGGGCCGTCGACGCCCGGCGCGATCAACGTCATCTCGGGCGACGACCACGGCGCCACCGTGTATTCGGCCAACAAGGCGCTGGGCGGCAAGGTACTGCAACCTGGCGACAAGGGCTTCCCCAACAAGGCCGTGAGCGACACCGGGACCATTTACGGCGACGTCGACCCGTACTACGACGCGACATCCATGGGCCCCACAGCTTCGTTATCGGGCACCAACCTTGGCGATCTCTTGAACGCCAAGGGCCTGACCTGGGGTTGTTTCTTCGGTGGCTACGATGACCCCTCGGCGACGCACAACAACATCGCCGGCGAGAAAGTCACTGACTACATCCCCCACCACGAGCCGTTCGAGTACTACGGGGCCACCTCCAACGTGAACCACGTCCGGCCCTCGTCGGCGGACATGATCGGCCGCACCGACAAGGCCAACCACCAGTACGACATCGCCGACTTCTGGATAGCCGCCGACGCTGGCAACCTGCCGAACTACGCATTCCTCAAGGCACCCGCCTACCAGGACGGCCACCCTGCCTACTCCGATCCCCTCGACGAGCAGACCTGGCTGGTTCAGACAATCAACCGCCTCGAAGCCCTGCCGAGTTGGAAAGACACCGCTATCTTCATTGCCTACGACGACTCGGACGGCTGGTACGACCACGTCATGCCCCCCATCGTCAACCAGTCGAATGATCCCGCCCTCGACGCGCTCGAAGGCAAGGACGCCGGGACCAAGCCCCCGGTGAACGGCGACCTCGACCGCCTGGGCTACGGCCCGCGCTTCCCGATGGTTCTGGTTTCGCCATATGCGAAGCACAACGCCGTCGTTAGCAATCTCGTAGACCAGTCGTCCGTCCTTCGTTTCGTCGAGGACAACTGGAACCTCGGCCGCATCGGCAACGGATCGTTCGACACCATGGCGGGCTCGCTCGACACCATGTTCGACTTTACGCCCGGCTACCTGAACACGCCCCTCTTCCTCGACCCCGAGTCAGGCGAACCCGTGGCTAAGGTGATGCCATTTCACCAGGATGGACAGCTATTCATGGCCCTCGGTGACTTTGCCCAGAGCCTGGATGTCGTTCCGCGCAAGGCGGGTAACGAGGTCTGGTTCGTGTACGGCACCCGCCTGGTCCAAATCCCCTCCAGCGGGCACTCGGTCTTGATCGACGGTCACTCCGTCGGACTCGGCGCGGCGATCACGACCCGCGACAAGGAAGTCTGCCTCCCGGTGACGAGCCTGGCCAAGGTCCTCGGCGTCGAGCCGGTCGAGTACAAGGCTGGCGAGATTCTGTTCCGGCCGATCAGGACGACTACGGGCGGCTTGATCAGCGCGCTCACCAAGCCCGTCGGCAAAGTGCAGGCCCGGCTCGTCCTCCAAAACGACCCGGAGAGTGGAGCCCTGACCGTGAGCGCACCCGCTGCAGCCAAGTCACCGGCCAGCTTCGGCATCCTGGTCGGGCAGACAGTCGGCGGCACCCGCTCCGGACACGAGTACCACCTGAACGTTTCCGCGACGGACACTTCGGGCGCCCCGCTGGCCGCCGGCAGCAAAGTCTGGGTGTCCTTCGAACCCGGTCAGGTCGACACGACCGGCACGCTTTCCGTGAACGGCCAGAGCATCGGCGCTACGCCGGTCGCCGTTGTTCTGACTAACACCGGCAAGGCGGTCCTCGACTACAAGGTCGGCGTGGCCCCCACGAACTGGGACGCCTACGACAACGACGACATCACGATCTCGACCGCCGAGACACCAACGGCGGACGCAACAACGAACCAGATCACGGTATATAACAACGTGGTCGACTACGACGTCTCGATGACAAAGGACTAAGTTTTGCGGGTCGCCAGACCCCCGGTCCGGGCCGCCTAAATCCTCGTGCGGCCCTTTTTGCTTCAGGGGGAGGGAAGAGCGATTGACACCTCGACGTTCACTCAAATCACTATGGGCTGACACCTCGTTGGCGAATTGCAGCGCAATGGGGGTGACCGGAATATTAAGCGGTTACAAATTAATAATGCGTTTGCCCTGCCGCTACAACGAGTTCGACTACCAAACCGGTTGGACGATCGACACCCAGATCACACGGTTTGCGGTGCCCTGGCTCATGGAAGGCAATGCCAGGACCATGTGCGACCAGGTAGAGCACCTGGAGCGGATCCTGGCTTCCGGACGGAAGGTGGCCAGCTACCGAGGCGATGCGGGCATGCCCCAGCCCAGCCTGGAATAAGCAGATTGAAGCCGCCTGGTTCCTTCAATCTTGCTATTAAATTTTTATACCTACAAAGTAAGGAGCGTTCTGAGGTGAATTTGCTTCTGGTTCAACTCACCTGCTGCCTGGCCTTGAATGCCAAAACCTTTTCAAGCGGCAGGGAAGTTAGCAGCTCTATCCTTTTGGCGAGAGATGTGTAGGCATTGCGGAAATGATTCCGACGGCCGCTGACTCGACCGATAAATTTCATTGGATCAGGGATTTTCCAGTGAACGACTACTGGCTCCCCGGGCCAGGCCCTTGCCAATCCGATTTCGTTCAGATCCATGGCCGAGTAAATAAAATCCAGGTGCAGCAGGCTGTCATCGCGGAACCCTTGATACGACTTGGTATAGAACTGATCCACCTTTTTTCCTGCAATTACAAGCTGCTCAATGGTCATCGGATCCACCGATGGGGCCGGGTCGAGACCAGCCCTGAACGCCAGGAAACGGTTTCGACCAGCTCGGTTCAATAGGCCTTCAGCCATGATGCTCCAGGCCGCGTTCGATTCGCAAACGAACAAGACCCGGAGAGGTTCTTGCCCTGGATAGGTCCCGAATTTTTGGCCGTTCATGGATCCGTTTAAATCTGGCAGTAAGGCGTCCCTTGGAAGGAGAGCGGCCAGGCAACTCGAACCTAGCCGCTCCGCGGCAGGGGTGACCAGCGTCCGTATAACCCGATCGACCTGAAAAACTTGCGGAATCTGCGGCTTGCAGTCTCCTTGAATACGGCGGTGTTGACGCACCAGCCCCATATTCAAGGAGAACTGCAATGGCAGCCAGTGTATCCCTGTCCCGGTTCGCCGGCGACCTCCGGATGGCGAATCGCGCCACCGGCACCATCCAGTCATACGTCTCCTCGGCCCGGCGGTTCGAGGAGTTTGCTGGCATTGAACTGGCCGATGCCAGCCAGGAGTCCGTCCGCCGGTGGGTCGACCATCTTCGCAGCCAGGCGGTCGGAGCTTCCCGACTCGGGCAGCACTATGCCGCCCTGAAGTTCCTCTACGCCCGGACCCTGGGCCAGCCGGACAAGGTGGCCTGGATTACCATTCCCAAGGCCAAGGCGCACCTGCCGTCCATCCTGGGCCGACCGGAGATCCAGCGGCTCCTGGACGGGTTCACGACGGCCAAGTACCGCATGTTCTTCACCCTGATCTATGCCACCGGCCTGCGAATCACCGAGGCCACCCGCACGATGCTTTGCAGTATGCAGTCCTGGGCATGGGCGGTGCTGATGCCGTGCTCACCAAGGCCCGCAGGCAGCACCGCGGGGTCACCATTGCGGATGGTGTGGACTTTGACCCGTTGAATGATTCCCCATCCAGCAATTCAGGCCGAGGCCGCCTCCACACCGCAGAAAACCCCGGCGTCGTCTGGCGTGATGGCAGACCCGAGCACATGCGCCTCGGGGCCCGCCGCTCCGGCGGGAGCAGTGAATGGGAACCTTTTTAAGGAGCCAGAACATAGCCGACGAAACTTACAACCTCACAGACAACAATGCATCCGCCAGCGCGCCGGTGGAGATCCATGCGGGTGTCTACGACCTGGAGATCCGGGGAGTCCTGGACGGAGCCGCCTGCTCCATCCAGAGCCAGCACGGGGAGAACTGGTTCCCGCTCGCTCCTGGCGGCCGGGAAAGCATTGTCGCCCATTCCCTTCCCCACCTTGCGCCCAGACTGCGGATCCTGGAGGACTGCACCGTTCGCCTGGCCGTGGCAGTCGAGAATCGCAGACAGCAGGGCCCCATCAGCATCACGGCAACCCTGGCCAAGAGGTGATCCCATGCCCCGCGCAGATCAGACCCGCTACACCTTGGGCACGGCCATAGGCTCATCCACGGCCGGGCCTGCGGTCCCGATTGCGGGAGGGGAATATTTTTTCTCCGCCGATGGCACGATTGACCAAGCGCTGGCCGCCGCCCTTGGCGTGCCGGATGTGGATGACCCCGCGCAGGGCGTCAATGTCCTGGGTCTCCAGGCCGATGGCTTCACTGATGCGTAGCCCGGCGGCATAGATCAGGGCGAAGAACACGCTGTACTTGGCCACGGTGAAGGACTTGAGCACCCGATCCACCTCGCCTTTGGTGAGGATCACGGGCAATGGGGCATCTTTCCGTGGCATGGAGATGAAGGCCACCTTCTCAGGCTGGCCAAGGGTTTTCCGGAACAGGAAGGCCAGGGCCGAATAGTGGCAACGCAGCCGTTCCGGGCCGATGGGCTGGCCCTGGAGATGCTCCACCCATCGGCGGATCTCCTCCTGGCTGGCCCGTTCGGCCGACTTGCCGATCATCTCCTGGAAACGGCGGATGGACGCCAGATATTGCTGGATGGTTCCCTTGGCACGGGCAGCCATCCTAAGATCAGACTCGAGTCGCGCCAAAGCAGGGCTGTGGCTCATGTAGTACCTCCTTGGTTATGGGGCCGGTGCGTCAACACCGCCATAACCAAGGAGCCTACTTTCAGATAGATCCGCTAGCAAATCCCGAATCCTTCAGGTTGCCGGCGCGATCCTCCTCCGGCTGCGAACGCAGCCTTCGTTCAACAGAAATTCTTCACTCGTCTCAGCTATGGTGGGCATGGAAGGAAAGGAAATGTCGAAGGTCGTGAATTTAGGAAATGCCGAGGTACCCCTGTCCCAGCCCAAGCGCCGAATCTTCAGCAACGAATTCAAGCTGAAGATCTTGGCCGAGGCTGATGCCGCCACGGAGTCCGGACAAGTGGCGGTCCAGCGCGTGGCATTGTCGTTCCCGTTGGCATCGTCACTGTCGCCGACGATGTCGCCTAGATCGAACCACTTCCCGGCGGCCGGCCCGAAGCTAGAGGCCAAGCAATCGGCAGAAGAGGGCCGCGTTCTCAATATCCTGCGCGGGTATTCCGGTCAGATCCACAATCGAGATGTCTTCTCCAGTGAGGTCCAGGAACTCTGGGTTCTCCAGGAGCACCCCCAGGCTTTGATCGGCATCGGCAGGGATGATTCCAGCCTTCACCGCGTAGGACAGGTCACCGTGATCCAGGCACTGTTCGTGATCGTCCGTGGCAATGCATCTGGCTCTTCCAAACAAGGTGGGATCGAGTTCCTGCTTGCCTGGGCTATCGGCACCAAGGGCCACGATGTGGGTTCCAGGCCTTACTTCATGGGCCGGGAAGAGTGGCACATTGCTCGGCGTTGCAGTCACCACAAGACGTGCTTCTTCCAGGACTTCGCCCGTGGTGCGACCGGCTATTGCCGCCAGGCCCATGCCGCGCAACCGCTCCGCCAGGTTCTTGGCTTGATCGGCATCGGCTTGGCGGGCCCAGATCCGGACTTCGCGGATGCCCATTGCCTGGGTGATCCAGGTGGCCTGCAATTCCGCTTGGTGCCCGGCACCGAATACGCCGAGCACCTCAGGTTTGCGGGTTGCGGCCAAAGAGGCTGCCAGGGTCCCGGCCGCAGCGGTGCGCCACGAGGTCAACCAGCCCTCGTCCTGGAATACCGCCACGGGCTCGCCGGTCGTGCGGCTCAGGACCAGCACCAGGCCGTTGTTTACCGGCAATCCAAGCTTGGCGTTACCGTAAAAACCAATCGCAATCTTGATGACGAAGACGGCTCCGGCCTTCGAATAGCCGTATTTGATGTGGCAATCCCCCGGCGGCTCATCGAAAAGGAGTTGACCCGGCATAGGCGTGACATAACGCTGGTGAGCGTGACCGATATAGGCCTTCCGAACCGCCGCCAGGACGGCCTCTCTACTCATGACGTTCCGTAATTCGGGCAATGTGACGATCTTCATCTTCAATCTCCTGTTTGGCTGGACGGAGGGGCGCTGCGACCTCAACGGGGCTCTCCCGAAAGACCAGCGAAAGTCTGCGGTGTTCGGCGGCGGCCTCCGCGGCCGCAGGGAGGCAGCGTCAGTGCGGTCTCGTTTCAGCGCTGCCCGGTGATGGCATCACGGAACACCTGGAGGCCGGCTGCAAAGCTGGCCCGGCCAAAGCCGATCCGGAACCGGTCGGTCGGCGTAGGCGCCAGTTCGGACTGGTAGATCTTCGCCGGCAGCAGCAGTACCCCGGTTTTTTCCACCAATTGCTCGGCCCAGGTGGCGACGCCGTCAGGCCCCTTGTAGCGAGGGAAGGCCACGCAGCCTCCATCCGGTTCGTACCAGCTGAAGAGGTCGTCGAAGTCGGCGAAGAAAGTCCGGAGCAGGGCCAGGTTTTTCCTGGTTAGGTCTAAATTGCGGGCCAGGATGGTCTTGCCCGCCTTGAGCCCGATCATGGCAAGCTGTTCGCTTGGTCCTGAGTTGCAGATGGAAAGATAGTGCTTGTAATGCAGCATCTGTTCGAGCCTGGCACGGTCCTTACAGGCGACCCAGCCAACCCGGAGACCCGGAAATCCATAGGCTTTGGACATGACGTGAAGAGAAAGTCCACGCTCATAGAGATCGGCCACCTGCGGGATCTGCTTGGCGGGATCACGCTCGATCCCGCGATAGACCTCGTCACTGAACAGCCAGATGCCACGGTCGCGGCAGAGGGCGACCAAGGCCTCCAGATTCTCCCGGGCGATGACCTTTCCCGTGGGGTTATTCGGGAAGTTGATCGAGATCAGCCTGGTGTTGGGAAGGAGCAGAGTCTTGAGTTCTTCGAGATCCGGCTCCCAGCAGTTTTCGGGCCTGAGCGGAAGTCCCGAAACTGAACAGATCGAAAGGGGCACGGTCTCAGCGGCCTGGTAGTTCGGCGTGAAGACGATTGCGTGATCATCCGGCCCCAGCAGTGTCTTCATCGCCACATAGATCCCCTCTTCTGCGCCCGCGAAGCAGAGAATATCCTCAGCCGAAAGGCTGTCGTAGGTCTTGGCGATCAGTTCCCTGAGCGCCAGTGACCCATAGGATTCCGTGTAGCCCAGCCAGAGGGTCTCGAATCGGCTTCGATCCTCGGCACTCGCCATTGCCAACAACCGATCCAGCGGCATGCTTTCGCAATCCGATCCCGTGAGATTGTATTTGGCGGTGAATTCCCACTTGGCAAAGTAGGTTTCCAGAATGAAATCCCGCATCGTGAGCTCCGCTAGATGGACTGCGGAACTCAGTCTAGGTTTCTCTGGGCAGGTCAAATAGTTAAATTCCCTAAAGATCCTTTAGCAAATCTGTCGCCGGGCATGCGGGATGGCTCCCTTCCGGGTGGGCTGGGAAATGGGGCCTATCGATCGGTCGGCCAGCGTAACGATCTTCTCGCTGCCTGGCGCACGAGCTTGCTGACCGTCTCGAGCGACACCGATCCGAGGCGCAGGCGATGGAAGAACAAAGGGACATCCAGGTAGTGTTCGGGAGCGATCTGGACGAGCTGCCCCGATTTCAGACTCGAACTAGCCAATTGTTCCGGAACCATGCCCCAGGCCAACCCGCGTTGAATGGCTTCATCGAAGGAGGCCGTCGTGGGCGAGTAATGCTTGGGTGGATCGAGGGCGACATCGGTGAGGCGCGCAATGAAGACCTGCTGCAGAGCATCTTTCCTGTTGAACCTCATGTGCGGGGCTGTCGCGAGGGTCTCGGCGTTCACGCCAGAGGCGAAGTAGCGATCAACATAGGACGGCGCAGCCAGCGCCAGGAAGCGCATGGCGCCGAGCAATTCCACACGGCAGCCCTGAATCACCTCAGATCTGGCACTCACTGCAGCCATCACCGATCCCTCGCGCAGCAGCGCCACCGAGTGATCCTGGTCTTCGCATCGAAGGTCCAGCGTGATCTCAGGTAAATCCAGCAAGGCGGTAAACACGTCCAAGAACCAGCTGTCGAGAGAATCGGCGTTGACCACAATGGGGACTCGCAACGACGACGAGTTGTTGGCATCACCAACGCCCAACTCGGACAAGACCTCTGATTCCAGAAGAGCAAGTTCTTCCGCATAGCGCAGCAGTGGGCGTCCAGCCTCCGTGACCTGACAAGGCGTGGTTCTCTGAATCAGGATCTTACCAATCCGTTCCTCCAGCAGCTTGATGCGCTGGCTGATGGCCGATGGGGTTACGTTCAGCTTACGTGCTGCCAAATCGAACGTTCCCTCGCTGAGCGCTGCTGCGAAGGCGGTCAGGTGGTCGTTATCAATCTTCATGGGTAAATCCTGACCTGTTATCCCCGGAACCTCGAGATGCATTTCATTGTGTTCAGATGGATTCCAAGGGTCCATGGCCAGAGAAATGGATCGTGGAGCAAATCTTCGGCTGGGCTCAAGCGTTTAGTTTCTGGAAGTATGAATTTATCATAAAATATATTTTTAATGCAAACGATACCAATAATAACGTAAACATTTTTTGCCTTCCATCTGTCAATTTTTTGGTGGAGGCGAGATGAGCAGGATGGGGATGCGGGGATCAGATGGGCTGGAACTCACGGGCGTGGGCGGAATTGCCCGGGTCGGGAACGCCCTGTTTCGCTGCACGGACTTCCGCTCCACTTTCACCCAGACCTTCCACAAGGGGCGAGGCGAGCTTTTCGACATGCCAGGAAGTGACTTGACCATTCGGGCGGCCGCTCGCGATGACATTGAACCGAACCTTCGCCAAAACAATCTGGGGTACCGGGAGGTTGCGGTTGCGCGGATGCAACGACCCTGCGAGGCTAACGGCCGTTGACCTAGCTGTCAGTGCTTGAGAGGTTGTTCAGCCTTGTGACCGGGGGCTGACCACCCAGAGCTGAGTGGGGTCTGTGGTGATTGTAATGGTGGAGCCAGGCCTTGAGGGCCTGGTTCCTCTGTTCGGAGGATTG
>Ga0326728_10004010_pt1 | contig 44361 bp, 38 predicted proteins | sample MB3enrmetagenome_FD_207602 | JGI IMG/M metagenome (GOLD analysis project Ga0326728, IMG submission 207602) | Lab enriched peat soil microbial communities from McLean, Ithaca, NY, United States - MB31MN | ecosystem: Environmental > Terrestrial > Soil > Wetlands > Peat | place: USA: New York...
GTCGCGGCCGGGGCCGGGCACGTGCGCTTCGCCGACCCCGACTTCCTCAACCGCCCGGTCCACGCGCTCGGCGTCGCGCGGGTCCTCCACGCCCGCCACCCCGACGTCACGTTCGACGCAACGATCAAGGTCTCGCACCTGCTGCGTCACCGGAACGTCGTCGCCGAACTCGCCGACCTCGGGCTCGCATTCGTCGTCTCGGCCTTCGAATCGACGAGCGACGCCGTGCTCCGCCGTCTCGCCAAGGGCCACACCCCACAGGACGCGAGCCGCGCCGTCGCCGAGCTTCGCGCCCACGGCATCGAGATCCGGCCGTCGTTCCTGCCTTTCACGCCGTGGACGCGGCGGCAGGATCTCGTCGACATCGTCGACTTCGTCGCCGCGCACGACCTCGTGGCGAACGTCGACCCCGTCCAGTACTCGATCCGGCTCCTCATCCCGCCCGGCTCGCTCGTGCTCGACGACGACGATCCCGTGCTCGCCGCCTGCCTCGGACGGTTCGACGCGGCGTCCCTCGGCTTCTCCTGGTCGGCGCAGGACCCGCTCCTCGACGAGCTCCAGACCGCCCTCGCCGCCCGGTGCGAGGCCGCGGCCGACTCTGGTGAGCCGGTCGAGGCGACCTACACCGCGGTGCGCGCGCTCGTGTTCGACCACCTCGGTCGGCACGATCCGGGCGCTCCCGAGCCCGTCGTCAGTCCGGGGCCCGAGCCGCGCCTCCGGCCCCGCCTCACCGAGCCGTGGTTCTGCTGCGCCGAGCCGACACGTCAACAGCTCGCTGGGGTCGCCGCGGTGCCGGTAGCGTTCGACGCATGTCCATCCCCGATGACGCGCACGAATGGGTGAGCTTCGCCGACCCCGACGAGGACCGCACGTGGGTGATCGACGTGACGTACCTGCTCAGCGGTTGGAAGTGCATCTACGGCGCGGGCTGCCAGGGGGTGCTCACCGGTCCGGCGGTGGAGCTCGCCGAGGGCTGCTGTAGCTACGGCGCCCACCTGTCGGACAAAAAGGACACCCGGCGCGTCCAGGCCGCGGCGGCGCGCCTCACGGAGAGCCAGTTCCAGCACATCAGAAGGGCGCGGCGCGTCGGCGTCGTGAAACGCCAGGGCGAGGACCTGACGACGCGGCTGGTCGGCGGCGCCTGCATCTTCCTCAACCGGCCGGGATTCCCCGGTGGGCCCGGGTGTGCGCTCCACCGCGCCGCCCTCGAGGCGGGAGTCCCTCCGCGTCTCTACAAGCCCGACGTCTGCTGGCAGCTCCCGGTGCGCCGGGAGGACACCTCCGACGATGAGGGCCACGTCACCTCCACGATCACGCAGTGGGAACGGCGACACTGGGGACCGGCGGGCGACGAGTTCGACTGGTGGTGCACCGAGGCGCCGGAGGCCTTCGTCTCGCCCGAGCCCGTCTACCTGAGCCTCGCCGACGAGCTCGGCGCGCTCCTCGGGCCGGCCGTCTACAAGATGATCGCCGCCTACCTCGACGAACACCGGGCCCGACGCTCGCCACTGCCGCACCCCGTCGTCCGACGGGCCGGCGGTCAGGTCAGGTCCTCGGCCTCCCCCTCGAGCTCTTCGGACTCGTAAAGGCACCAGGTGGCGTGGTCCTCTTCGGGGCCCGCGCCACACTCGGGGCAAGGTTCCGCCACGACCTCGACCGCACGCTTCAGGCTGCGCGCCTCTTCGAATCGACGGTGCCGTCCCTTTTTCACGAGCCACTCCCTGGACAAAGGACGCGTCGCCCGCGGTCGCGCGGGCACGCCCTGCAGCGAGACACGACGCGGGAACTCGCTCCAAGACCCGACTTCATCCCAGCATACCCCCGGTGAACACCACGACCTGCTCCTCCGCGACCCCCCGGGGGGCCGGCGAAGATGACTGTCGCCCTCCGGGCAGCGCCATGTTGGCCGATCCGGAGCGTCGGCGCGCCGCGGGCCCGGCCGCGGGTCCCGCCGACGAGGCGGGCCGCGGCCCTCACTCCGGAGGTTCGCGGGCCGGTAGCGTTGGTGCGTGCCCGGCCCGTTCGATCCCGCGGCGATGGTGGCCCGCTTCCGGGAGCGCGCCGCCGCCGTCCGGCGACGGGGGATGCCGCCGGTCGAGGGCGCCGAACGGCGCCGGATCCTCGAGCAGATGGAGCTCGACTACATGGACTTCGCGATGGTGGGCGACGCGGAGTTCGAACTCGACGACGGGGTTCTCACGTTGACGATCGACCTGCGGCCGCCCTCGGCTCCGAACCCGCCTCCCGACGGCCAGACCGCCTGACCGGCCGGGTCCGGAACTCCGGTCGAAAGCCGAGCTCGGCTGGCCACGCCGCAGATTTGCACCTCGCTGCGCCGTCTCTCACGGCCACACCGGCCGGCCGGCCCTAGCCCGAGTACGGGCGGTGCGAGCGCTCCTCGAGAACGAGCGAGCCGTCTTCTAAGGCGAGGGCCGCGGCCCCCGTGACGAGGCGGACGAGCGGCTCTCCGACGATCTCGTGCCGCCACGAAGCGGTGAGGCGCCCCTCGGGCGGCTGCTGGAGGAACGCGACGACGTCCGATCGCGTCGCGAGCAGCGCCGCGTCGATGTCGAGCTGCCGGGCGAGCTCGCCGGCGAAGGCGAGGGCGAGGGCGACGGCCGGCCGGCCGACGGAATGCCCTTCGGGCCCCGGCGGCAGACGGACCGCCTCCGGGGGGAGGCCGGCCCCTTCGGCGACCGCGGCGAGCAGTTCGGCGACGACCGGCTCGCCGAGGCTGTGCGGGTCAAGATTGCGCACGTGCTCGAGGTCCGCCCGGCTCTTCGGTGGCCGGTGGGCGATCGCCGCCAGCGCGAGGTCCGACAAAATGAATCGGACCGGGCGGTCGAGGGCCTGGGCGCGCCGCTCCCGCCAGGCGCCGACGCTCTGCGCGACGCCCCGTTCGACACCGCGCAGCTGACGGGCCTGGCGCAGCTTCCACCACGCCTCCTCCGGGACCATCGGCAGGCGCGCCCGCTGCAGGAGCGCCGCGCACTCCTCCTCGGCCCAGGCGAGCCGGCCACTCGCCTCGAGCCGTTCGGCGATCACTTGGCGCAACTCCAGAAGGTGCGCCACGTCGTTGGCCGCGTACTGGCACTGCTCGTCGCTCAGGGGGCGGCGCGTCCAGTCGGTGAGCTGGTCGCCCTTTTCCAGTCGCAGTCGCAGCATCCGTTCGACGAGCGAGACGAGCGACGGCGTCGACATGCCGAGGAACCCCGCCGCGAGCTGGGTGTCGAAAAGTCTCGCCGGCGTCGTCCCGCACGCCCGCTCGAGGACTTCGAGATCCTGGTCGGCGGCGTGGATGACGGCGAGCCCCGGACCGGCGAGCACCTGGGCGAACGGCGCGACGTCGACGGTGAGCGGGTCGACGAGGGCGATCCCGCCGGCCCAGGCGACCTGGAGGAGGGCGAGACGCGCGAAGTAGGTCCGCTCCCGGTGGAACTCCGTGTCGAGGGCGTACTCGCCGACGCCCTCGAGCTCGTCGACGAGGGCGCGCAGCGCGGCCGCGTCGGCCACGTGGCGGAGCTCGAGCCGGGCGGGCCGGGTCATCCGCTGTGCCGGTCGGTGCGTCGTGGCCACCCCGCTCAACCGCCGTAGCTCATGCGGGTGTCCTCGACGCGCAGGGCCGGATCCCCCTCGGGGTCGAGGGCGGCGTCGACGACCAACCCCACGAACAGCGAGTGCGAACCGAGACCGACGGTGCGCTCGAGTCGGCAGTCAAGAAACGCCACCGCCCGGGCGAGGACCGGCGCCCCGGTCACCGGCGCGTCGAGGTAGGCCACGCCGTTCAGCGTGCGCGCCACGCGGTCGTCGGTCGCGGGCTTCACGAACCTGCGCACGAGCGCCCGGTCGTCGCGGGCGACGAACGACACGGCGAAGCACCGGCCCGACTCGATCAACCCGTGGGTGCGCGCGGAGGACTCGACGGCCACGCCGACGAGCTTCGGGTCGACGCAGAGCTGAACGACGAGATTCGCCGTCATGAGGTTCCGCTCGCCACCCGCCACGGAGCCCAAGACGTACAGGCCCGTCGGCATCGCCCACAGCACCCGCCGACGGAGACGGTCGTACTCCGCGGGGTCGACGCCGTCGGGAAACGGCCCGATGGGCCCGGACGCATCAGTCACGACGGGGACCCTATACGCGACCGGTGCACCACCCCGCCCTTTGCCGGCCGGTCGTCTACCGTCAGGCCATGACCCCGGCTGACCCCGCCACCTTCGACGACCTGCTCGACGACTGGCTCGCCCACGAGTTCGCGGTCGCGCCCGTGACGGCGACCGCCCTCGGCGCGGCGGGCGAGCACGGAGAGGTCGGCGACTTCACGGCCGCGGCCTTCGAGCGTCGGTCGTCCGACGACGCCGCGTGGCTCGAACGGATCCGCGCCGTCGACGCCCGGTCGCTCGGGCCGAACCAGGCGGTCGACCGCGCCGCGGTCATCGCCGAGATCCGCGGACGCCAGGTCCTCGAGTCGTGGCGGGCCTGGAAACGGGACCCGTCGGTCTACCTCGACCCGTGCTTCGACGGCATCCTCAGCCTCGTCATCCACCGGTCGTTCCCTGCAGACGAGCTCTGCCGCTACGTCGCGAGCCGGTTGCGCGCGATGGCCGCGGTCCTCGCCGCCGGAACCGAGAACCTGTCGGCGGAGCTCGCCAACCCGCTGATCGTCGGTCGCGCCATCGACCAATGCGAGGCGGCGATCCCGTACTTCAAGGAGTTGCTGCCAGCGGAGTTCGCCGAGCCGTCACAGCGCGCGACCGTCTCCGAAGCGGCCGCCACGGCGTCAGAAGCGTTCCGGGGCTTCCTGTCGTTCCTCACCGGACTGGCGAGCTCGGCCCGGGGCGACTTCGCGATCGGCGAGGAGCGGTACTCGGCGCTGCTGCGGGAAAGAGAGCTCCTCGGTTACGGCGCGTCGACCTTGCGCAAACGTGGCCGGCGCGCGCTCGGCGAGCTCGAGTCGGAGATGAACTCGCTCGCCCGCGAGGTCGACCCTCGCGCCCCCGACTGGCGCCCGGTCTTCGCCGCGATGGGTGAGGACCGGCCCGCGAGCTTCGACGAGATGCGCGACCGCTACGCGGCGGAGACCGCGAAAGCCCGCGAGTTCCTCGTCGGGAACCGCCTCGTCAGCTTCCCCCGCGGCGAGGAGTGCCGGGTCGAGCCGACGCCGCCGTTCCTGCGCCCGATCATCGCCGTCGCCTCCTACATCTCCCCGCCGGCGTTCCGATCCGGCCGGGTCGGGCACTTCAATGTGCCGTGGCCGCCCGCTGGGACCACCCCCGCCGACAACGCCCGGCGCCTCGCGGCCAACAACGTCCACGTCATCCCCACGATCACGGTGCACGAGGCCTACCCGGGCCACCACTGGCACCTCACGTGGATGAAGGCGTCGCCGCGTCGGGTGCGCCAGTTCGTCCACTCCTCGTACTTCTCGGAGGGCTGGGCGCTCTACGCCGAAAAGATGATGCGCGAACAGGGCTACTTCGCCGACCGTCGCGCCGAGCTCGGGCACCTCAACGCCCGCATCTTCCGCGCCGCCCGCATCGTCGTCGACACCGGGCTCCACATCGGCGATTTGGGCGTCGACGACGCCGTCGCTTACATGGAGACGAACGCCGGGTTGCCCGAACCCGTCGCCCGGGCCGAGGTGAGCCGCTACTGCGCCTGGCCGACCCAGGCGTCCTCGTACCTCACGGGGAGCCTCGAGATCGAAAGGATCCGCGCCCGTTACCTCGCCGGGGGGCGGGGCGACCTGCGCTCGTTCCACGACGCCATCGCCGGGACCGGGTGCCTGCCGCTCGCCCTCGCCGAAGAGGCGCTCGGCCGGCCCGCCTGACCGGTCAGTCGAAGCGCAGCAGGTGGTGGTCGCGCCGGCCGCGGCGCAGCACGACGTAGCGTCCGGCGACGAGGTCCGCCCGCGTGAGGCGCCGGTCGACGCCGACGCGCCGGTTGTTCACGTATGCCCCGCCCTGGGCGAGCGCGGTGCGCGCCGCGCTCTTCGACGCGACGAGTCCCGACGCCGCCAGGGCGTCGACCACCTCGAGGCCGGCATCGTCGAGGGCTGCGGCCGGCATCGCCGAGGAGGGCGCGTCGGCGAACACCTCGAGGAGCGTCTGCTCGTCGAGCGCCGCCACGTCCTCCGAGAAAAGCGCCCCGGCGGCGGCCTCGGCGCGGGCGGTCTCCGCCTCGCCGTGGACCAGCGTGCAGACGGCCCGGGCGAGGCTCCGTTGCGCCTCCCGGGATTCGGGCCGGCGCGCCGTCGCCTCGTCGAGGTCGGCGATCTCCTCGTGGGAAAGGAAGCTGAAGTACCGGAGGTACGCGCCGACGACGCTGTCCTCGACGCGGACAAAGCTCTGGTAGAGCGCGTACGGGCTCGTCTTGCGGGCGTCGAGGTAGAGCGCGCCGGACTCGGTCTTGCCGAACTTCGTCCCGTCGGGCTTCGTGACGAGCGGCGTCGTGAGGGCGTAGGCCGTCTCGCCGCGCAGTCTCCGGATGAGCTCCACGCCCATCGTGATGTTCCCCCACTGGTCGCTCCCGCCCATCTGGACCCGGCAGCCGAACTCGTCGAACAGGTGGAGGAAGTCGTAGGCCTGGAGCAGCATGTAGCTGAACTCGGTGAACGAGATGCCCTGATCCGGCCGGTCGAAGCGCGACCTCACCGACTCCTTCGCCACCATCTGGTTCACCGTGAAGTTCTTGCCGATGTCGCGTAGGAAATCGATCAGCGACAGCTCACCGAGCCACTCGCCGTTGTCGACGACGAGGGCGGCGCGCCCGGGCGGGAGCGAGAAATCGAGGAAACGCTCGAGCTGGGGTCGGATCCCGACGAGATTCGCCGTGAGCTCGTCGCGGGAGATGAGCGGCCGTTCCTCGGCCCGCTCGCCCGGATCGCCGATGAGTCCCGTCCCGCTCCCCGCCACGGCGATCGGCCGGTGGCCGGCGAGCTGCAACCGGCGAAGCGTGCACAGCTGCAGCAGGTTGCCCATCTGCAGGCTGTCGACGGTCGGGTCGAACCCGACGTAGACGCTCTCGCCCCCGGCGTCGAGCCGCGCGAACAACGTCGGGTCGCTCGCTTGGTGGACGAGCCCGCGAAACGCGAAATCCTCCGAGCAGCTCGGCATCGCTTCAGCCTGCCACAGGCGCCGGGGCGTCCGGCCGACCGGGCACCGCCCGCCGAGATGCGCGACCGCCGGGCGTCGGCTAGAAACGACGGATGGTGACCCATGACTGGGGTTCGCTCTCCGAGCGGCTCACGAACGCCCTCCACCTCGCCGTCCCGCCCGTGGCGATCTCGTTCTCGAAAGATCCCCCCTCCGGGGTCCCCCGCTTCGACGCACCGATGTCCGAGCCGACCGCGGACGGCCGGACGGGACGCGTCCCGGCGGGATGCGTCTTTTGGATCCGGGGCACGACCGACACCTTCGCCACGGTCCCTGAGGACCACGGCAACTGCAGCGTCGGACGCGTCACGCACGGGTTCGCGTCGCTCGAGGAGGTAGCGACAAACGACGACGTCACGACGCTGCTCGGCTCGGGCTGGGTGACGGCGCGCGACGCCGCCGGACTGCCCGCGGTCTCGGGTCGTCCGAGTGCCGTCACCTACGGCCCGCTCGGCGAGACGCCGGCCGGCGTCGTGCCCGACGTCGTGATGCTGCGCGTGAACGGTCGGCAGCTCATGGTGCTCTCCGACGCCATCCCGGGCCTCGTCATCGGCGGCAAGCCCCAGTGCCACATCGTCGCCATCGCCAAGGAACAACACCTCCCGGCGGCGAGCGTCGGCTGCGCCCTGTCACGCGTCCGCACCGGGATGGCCCCCGAGGAGATGACCTGCGCGCTGCCGGCGGCCAGCCTCGAGAAGTTCGTCGCCGCCGTCGAGCACACCGCGGCGACCGACTCGGTCGTCGCCCGCTACGCGGCGAGCGACGCGCGGCGTTTCGGCGACTAGCGCCCGGGCAAGGCCGCGTCGTCGACCGCAGTCGCGACGGCGGTCTCGAGGGCGGCGTGCACGGCGGCGTTCGCGCCGCGTTCCGTGCGGGCGATGACGACCCGGACACCGGGCGGTGCCGCGTCGCCGAGGGCCGCGACCAGCTCGCCCGGCGACGCGACCCGGGTGACCCGGCACCCGAGCGCCTCGGCGACCGCGCCCGGGTCGGGCGACTGCGGCGTGGCGAAGCCCCGCTCGAAAACAGCCGGCTCGACCTCGCCTGAGTACGGGAGGAACGAGAAGATCCCACCGCCCGAGTTGTCGACGACGACGATCGCCGCGTCGATCACGTCCTCGTGCGTGCCACGCACGAGCGCCGACAGGTCGTGGAAGAAGGCGAGATCGCCCAAGAGCCCGAAGGTGCGCGCCGGACCCCGGGACCCGGAAAACGCGCCCTGCGACGCCGCGCCGAGCACCGTCGAGACGACGCCGTCGATCCCGTTCGCGCCGCGGTTGGCGTACACAACGGGCGCCCCGTCGCGCGGAGCGCCCCAGGCGTCGACGTCGCGGATCGGCATCGACGACGAGACGACGAGCGTCGAATCCGCGGGCAAGCCGGCGACGACGTGGCGGGCGATCCCCGGTTCGGTGAGTCGAGAAGAACCCCCGAGCACCGCGTCGATGGCGGCTTGCGCCGTGGCCTCCGCCGCCGTCCAGGCCTCGAGCCAGCCCCGCCGCCGTCCCCCCGCCCGGGCGACGGCGTCGGCGGCGCGTCGGCAGACGACCCCCGGGACCGCGGCGAGCACCGTTCCGGCGGCACGGGCGGGATCGCCGAACCGCCCGTAGGGATCGACGAGGACCTGCGACGCGCCGGCTTCGGTGAGCGCCGAGATCCAGACAGAAAGGGCGCGGCTCGCCGGCGGAGCGCCCAACCGGAGGACGACCTCGGGACGCAGGGTGGAAAGCGCGGTCGCGCTTCTAACGATCGCGTCCCACGCCGCGACGACGCCCGGGCCGGGCCGGCGCGGGAAGGCGAGGGAATCGGCGAGAACCGGCCATCCCGCGGCCGCTGCGAGCGCCGCGGCACCGGTCGGGTCCCCCTCGGCGGCCCCCCGCCCCGCGACGACGACGCCGCGCCGGGCGACCCCGACCTCGCGCACCAGGCGCTCGACCGCCGTCTCGGGCGCCGAGTCGCCCGTGACGCGCTCGTGCCAGGGACGGGCACCGTCCCGACCGGGGGGAAGGTCGTCCGGCCGCCCGCCGAAAGGCTCGCGGAACGGCAGGTTGGCGTGCACCGGGCCCGGGCCGCGGGGCCCGCCGGTCGCCTCGGCGACGAGTCGGCTCGCGAACGAGCGCCAGTGGCGCCGGCCCGCCTCGTCCGGGACCCCCGGATCGGCGAAGTGGCGGACAGCGCGCCCGAAAAGGTGCTGCTGGTCGATCGTCTGTGCGGCGCCGACCCCGCGCAGCTCGGGCGGCCGGTCCGCCGTGCAGACGACGAGCGGCACGCCGGCGAGATCTGCCTCGACGACCGCCGGGTGGAGCTCGGCGGCGGCCGTGCCGCTCGTCACGACGACGACGACGGTACGGCAAGACGCGAGCGCGAGCCCGATGGCAAAGAACCCCGCGGATCGCTCGTCGAGCCGGACGTGGACCCGGATCCGGTCGTCGCCGAACAGCGCGAGCGCAAGCGGGCCAGAACGCGATCCCGGGGCGACCACTCCGTCGGTCACGCCCGCGCGCACCCACTCGTCGACGAGCGTCGCCGCGAAACTCGCCGGTAGCGTCACGGCCGATGTCCCCTCGCGCGGGTGGCCCCGTCGCTGACCGCCCCCGCGCCCTCGCGGTCGAGCGTGTCGGCGCGGGGGAACGGATCGTCCTCGTCCACGGCTTCACCCAGACCGGCCGCTCCTGGCGGGAGATCGCCACCCGGCTCTCGGACCACTACGAGGTCCTCTGCGTCGACCTTCCCGGTCACGGGCGTTCGGCCGACGTGGTGGCCGGCGACCTTTCCGACGCCGGCCGACTCCTCGCCGAGGCCGCCGGCGAGGCGACCTACGTCGGCTACTCGATGGGCGGGCGCGTCGCCCTCCACTCCGCCTTCGCCCACCCCGCCGCGCTCCGGCGCCTCGTGCTCGTCGGCGCGCACCCGGGGATCGAGCACGAAGACGCCCGCGTCGCGCGCCGCCGCGCCGACGACCGGCTCGCCCGCCGTCTCGAAGCGACCGGGACCGACCACCTCGGGATCGACGACTTCCTCGCCGAGTGGCTGGCGGCGCCGCACTTCGCGCACCTCGACGAGGCGGCCGCCGGGCTCGACGCCCGCCGCGAGAACACGGCGGCGGGCCTCGCCCGGGCGCTGCGGGCCCTCGGCACCGGGACCCAGGAGTTCGACCGCGACCGCCTGCGGGGGCTCGCGATGCCCGTCCTCGTCGTCGCGGGCGGCCTCGACCGCACCTTCATCGAACTCGGACGTCAGCTCACGGCGGTGATCGGCGAGAACGCGACCTTCACCGCCGTCCCCGGCGTCGGGCACGCCGTCCCCTTCGAGGCCCCGCACCGCTTCGCCGAACTCCTCGGCAACTGGCTCCGAGCGCCCTAGCACCGGCCCCGCGTCGAGGAGCGCGGCGCGCCTCACAGCGCGATGCCGATCGCCAACAAAAGGCCGAGGACGATGTGCACGATTCCGGTCTGCTTCAGCACCGAGACGAGCTCGGTGCCGGTCGCGCCGGCGCGCACCCGTCGGACGGGAAGCGCGGCAATCGGCAGCGCGAGCAACCCGAGCAGGGCGAAGTGTCGCCACGGGGAGACGACGGCCGACACGAGGATGCCGCCGACGGCGAGGGCGACGAAGAGCAGCCGGGACCGGCGGTCGCCGAGGCGCACGACGAGCGTGTGCTTGCCGGCCTCTACATCCGTCGGGATGTCGCGCAGGTTGTTCACCACCATGAGCGCGGTCGTATACGCCCCGAGGGGCACCGCCGCCCCGAACGCGATCGCCGGGATCTCCCCCGAGACGACGTACGTCGTCCCGACGGTCGCGACAAACCCGAAAAACACGAAGGCGAACAGCTCTCCGTACCCGGCGTAGCCGTACGGGTGGGGTCCCCCCGTGTACAGCCAGGCGGCGGCGATCGACGCCGCGCCGACGAGGATCAGCCACGGCGACACGACGATGGCGAGTACGAGACCCGCGGCCGCGCCGAGACCGAAGGACGCGATCGCCGCGGCGCGCACGGCAGCCGGGCTGGCGAGCCCCGAGCCAACGAGACGGGTCGGCCCGACCCGCCTCGTGTCCGTCCCACGCACGCCGTCGGAGTAGTCGTTGGCGAAGTTGGCGCCGAGCTGGATCGACAACCCAACGACGAACGCCAGCGCGGCGTGCGAGACCACGACATGACCGGTCGAACGGGCCACCCCGATGCCAACGGCGACGGGGGTGAGCGACGCGGAGAGCGTCGCGGGTCGGGTCGCCGCGAGCCAGTCGGCTGCGGTCGCCACGCCGGCGGTCACCTCCTCGGAGGATCCGGGGCCGTCACGGCCGGCGCGGGAAACGACGGAAGTCCGGCGGACGGTGCCCGACGAAGGCGTCCCGGCCCTCCTGCGCCTCCTCGGACATGTAAAAGAGCATCGTCGCGTCCCCGGCGAGCTGCTGAAGACCGGCAAGACCGTCCTCGGCGGCGTTGAACCCGGCCTTCAGCACCCGCAGGGCGATGGGCGAGAGCGACAGCATCTCCCGGCACCAGGTGACCGTCTCCTGCTCCAGGCGGTCGAGCGGAACCACGGCGTTCACGAGCCCCATCTCGAGGGCGCGCGCCGCGTCGTAGTGGCGGCAAAGGAACCAGATCTCCTTCGCGCGCTTCGTGCCGATCGTGCGGGCGAGCAAGCCCGCGCCATACCCGGCGTCGAAGCTGCCGACCCGCGGGCCGTTCTGGCCGAAGCGCGCGTTTTCCGCCGCGATCGTGAGGTCGCAGACGAGGTGGAGGACGTGGCCGCCGCCGACGGCGTACCCGGCGACCATGGCGACGACCGGCTTCGGGAGGCGTCGGATCTGGACCTGGAGATCGAGCACGTTCAGCCGCCCGATGCCCCGGACCCCGAGCGGGTCATCGCCGAGGTAACCGTCGTCGCCGCGGATCCTCTGGTCCCCGCCGGAACAGAAAGCCTCCGTGCCCTTCCCGGTGAGGATCACGACACCGACGTCGGGATCGTCGCGGGCGACCTCGAAGGCGCGCGACAGCTCGACAACCGTGCGGGGCCGGAAGGCGTTGCGCACCTCGGGGCGGCAGATCGTCAACTTGGCGATCCCCTCGGCGGTCTCGTAGGTGATGTCCTCGTAGTCGCCGCTCGCCTTCCAGGCGGGTAGGCCCAGCTCAGCACTGTTCATGAGGCCGTTAGGCTACCGTGAGTGCGTCGCCTCGTCGCCCTTGACCTACCGGGCGACGAGGCCTTCGTCGTCGCGCTCCGCCGCGCGCTCGACGCCGGTGACGCCGTCTTCCCGGTCGACCAGCGCCTTCCCGCGCCCGCCAAGGCGCGCCTTTTCGACGCCCTGCGCCCCGCCGCCGTCGTAGAGGTCCGCGGCGTCGAGACGGGCCTTGGCGGGAGCCGCCCGGTCGAGGAGGGCGACGCCTTCGTCGTGGCGACCTCGGGTACGACGGGCGAGCCGCGCGGCGTCGTCCTCACTCGGGCCGCCGTGGCGGCGTCGGCGGCCACGTCGAGCCGCCGGCTCGGGGTCGAACCGGCTCGCGACAAGTGGTTGTGCTGCCTACCGCCCTCGCACGTGGGCGGGCTCGGCGTCGTCACCCGGGCGCTCGCGACGGGCACCCCGCTCGAGGTGCAGCCGTCGTTCGACGTCGACGCGGTGAAGGCCGCGGCGCGCCGGGGGGCCACGCTCGTCTCGCTCGTCCCGGCGGTCTGCGCGCGTCTCGGGAACGGCGCGGCGCTGTTCCGCACCGTCGTCCTCGGTGGCGGACCGATACCGCGGAACCGCCCGCAGAACGCCGTCGCGACCTATGGCATGACCGAGACCGGCAGCGGCGTCGTCTACGACGGCTGGCCCCTCGACGGCGTCGAGGTCCGGATCGACCCGGACGGCGAGATCGCGCTGCGCGGCCCGATGCTGCTGCGCGCCTACCGTCCCGGGGGCGATCCGAAGGACGACGCCGGGTGGTTCCAGACCGGCGACGCGGGGGCGCTCACGCCCGAAGGCGAGCTCCAGGTGTTCGGGCGGATGGCGGAGGTGATCCGCACCGGCGGTGAGATGGTCTGGCCGGTCGCGGTCGAGGCGGTCCTGAGAACCCACCCGGACGTCGCCGAGGTCGCCGTCGTCGGCGTCCCGGACCCCGAATGGGGCGAGCGCGTCGTCGCCGTCGTCGAGGCCGACGCCGCTCACCCGCCGACGCTCGCAGAACTGCGGGAGCTCGTCCGCGCCGAACTCGGCCCGGTCGCGGCCCCCAAGGAGCTCCGACTGGTCGGTGCCCTGCCGCGCACGACGGTCGGCAAGATCCGGCGCGACGCGACCCGGGAGATGGCCGGGGACGCCGGGACGTGAACCACCTCGGCGGCGAGCTCAGCCCGTACCTGCGCCAGCACCGGGACAACCCCGTCGACTGGTACCCCTGGGGCTCGGCGGCGTTCGCGCGCGCCCGCGACCTCGGCCGGCCCGTGTTTATCTCGATCGGCTACTCGGCCTGTCACTGGTGCCACGTCATGGCGCATGAGTCCTTCGAGGACGTAGCGATCGCCCGGCGTCTCAACGACGGGTTCGTCGCCGTGAAGGTCGACCGGGAGGAGCGGCCCGACGTCGACGCCGTCTACCTCGGGTCCGTCCAGGCGCTCACCGGGCAGGCCGGCTGGCCGCTCTCAGTCTTCGCGACGCCCGAGGGCCGCCCGTTCTTCGGCGGCACCTACTTCCCTCCCCGCGCCGCCCACGGCCTTCCCGGATTCGCCGAGGTGCTCGACGCGGTCGCCGACGCCTGGTCGAACCGACGCGCCGAGATCGAAAAGAACGCGACCGAGCTCACCGCGGCGGTCCAGGCGTCGCTCGCGCCGGCCATCCCCGGGGCGTTGGCGCCGGGCGCCGCCGCGCTCCTCGACGCGGCGGTGGAGCAGTTCGCGGCGGGCCACGACGCCGACTACGGCGGTTTCGGGCGGGCGCCGAAGTTCCCCCAGGCGCCGATGCTCGAGCTTCTGTGGCGCGCCGCCGAGCTCGGACGCCCCCGGGCCGCCGAGATGGCGGCCCTGACGCTCGAGGCGATGGCGTCGGGCGGGATCTACGACCACCTCGGAGGGGGTTTCGCCCGTTACTCGACCGACCGGCGCTGGCTCGTGCCGCATTTCGAGAAGATGGCCTACGACCAGGCCGCGCTCAGCCGCTGCTACCTGCACGCCTGGCAGATCACGGGCGACGCGCGCTGGCGTCAGGTGCTCGACGAGACCCTCGGCTACGTGCTCGGGGTCCTGCGCGACCCTTCCGGCGGTATCCGGTCGTCGGAGGACGCCGATTCCGAGGGTGCCGAGGGGCGCTTCTACCTGTGGACCCCCGACGAGCTCGCCGCCGTCTTGGGCGCCGCGCGCGGCTCCGTCGCCGCCGGGTGGTTCGGCGTCACCGCGGCGGGCAATTTCGAGGACGGCTACAGCGTCCTGCACCGGCCGGTGCGCGGCGACCTCGTGCGCCCGCCCGAGGTCGAGCGCTGCCGGGCCGAGCTCTACCGGGCGCGGGCCGGACGGGTCCGCCCGGCGATGGACGACAAGGTGATCACCGAGTGGAACGCCGTGACCTGCTCCGTCCTCGCCGAGGCCGCCGCGGCGACGGGGGAGGCGGCCTGGCGGACGGCGGCGGTCGAGCTCGGCGAGTTCCTCCTCGCCAATCTGCGGCGCCCCGACGGGAGGTGGTTGCGGGTCTGGCAGTCCGGGCGCGCCGCGCACCTCGCGGTGGCCGCCGACTACGCCTGGGTCGTCGACGCTCTGACCCGGCTCGGCGAGCTCACCGGCGTCGGCCGCTACACGGTCGAGGCGCTCGGCGCGGCCCACGACCTCATCCGGCTCTTCTCCGCCGAGGACGGCAGCTGGTACACGACGGGGAACGACGCCGAGGCGCTCGTCGTGCGGCCGCGTCAGGTCTCCGACGGCGTCACTCCGGCGGCGGGCTCGGTCGCCGCGTTCGCGTTGGCCCGGTTGGGTGCGATCACCGGAGACGCGGCGTGCGTCGACGGCGCGGCCCGGACCGTCGCCGCGGCGGGCTCGGCGCTCGTCGAGTCGCCGCTCGCGTGCGCACACCTCGTCGAGGCCGCAATCTTCCTCGAACTCGGCGCCATCGAGGTCGTCGTCGTTGGCGACCGGGCCGATCTCGTCGCGGCGGCGTCGGCAGGATACGTGCCCGCCCGCGTCCTCGTCTGGGGCGAATCGCCCCCGAGCCCGCTCGTCGTCGGACGCGAGGTCGCGGGCGCCTATGTTTGCCGGCGCGGGGTGTGCCACGCGCCGGTCACGGACCCCGCGGCGATCCCCGGCGCGATCGACCGCATGGTGACCGAGGCGCAAGCGATGACCGCGACGTGACGACGACCCCCCAGGCCCACCGGCACGTCCGGTTCCCCCGCCGGATCCACGCCGGCACGCGGCCGGTCGCCGCACCGGGCGCCGAGCTCGCCTGCCTCGTCCTCTCGCCGGGCCCGGAGGAGTGGGTCGGCGTCGATCTCGCCTCCGGGGCGCTCCTGCGGTCGCGTCCCGAAGGGGCGCGTCTCCTCCAGCGGGTGCGGACCACCGACGGCGCCATGCGCCTCGCCGCCCGCTTCGACCTCGTCGCCCTGACGCTCGCCGAGGACGGGGAGCCCCCGGATCCGGCCCGGCCGGAGGCGATCGTCGCCCTCGGCCCGCCGACGCTCGTCGGGCGCGCCCGACGCCGGCCCGCCCGGAGGCTGCTGCGCCAGCTGGCGGCGCCCGAACGCCGGGGCACGCCGCTGCTGTCGACCTGGGGGCCCTCGATCGCCTACATCGACCTCGACGGGTCGGCGCAGTCCGTCGTCGTCATCGAGACGTCGCCACGCGCGCTCGAGCTCTCCGTGCGCCCCGACGGCGAGGTCGCGGCGGCGATCTCCTGGTCGGGGATCACGCAGTCCGTGCTCGTCGCCGACCCGGTCGCGCGGCGCGCAGCCTTCGCCGCCGAACACCCCCTGCGGCGCGGCGAGCTCGTCGAGACGCTCGGATTCCGCCCGAGCTACCTCATCTGCGGGCTGGCGGCGGTGCGGCAGGGTCACGCCTCGAAGGTGGTCCTCGCCGTACTGCCGCGCCGCGTCCCGCGGCGCTGGCTGCGCAGGGTCCGGAAGCTACTTCGGAAGGGATCCGGCGGCGAGGTCCTCGGCCATCGCCCAGCCGAAAACCACGAGGGTGTCCCGGCGTGACCCCTCGAGGGGCGTGAACAACTCGGCCAGCTTCGCCGCCAGCGCGGGCACCTTGCGCGGCGTGTAGTCGAGCATCCCGGTGGGGCTGGCGTCCCCTCTCACAACGAAAACGCGGTCGTCGAGCTGGCCGTCGACGCCGAACCGCTTGGCGAGCCGTCGGCCCCAGGCGCGCTCCTCGCCCGAGGGCTTGTGCCCGGGACGCGGCACGACATCGGAAAGGCCGGTGAAGCCGCGGAACGACGCCGCGTTCGCCATGCGCGTGCCGACGAGGACGTCTTCATCCGGGAAGGCGAGCACCGCCCGGCGGAACAGGTCGCGCATGATCGATTTCAGCGCCTGTTCGGCGACGCTGGTGCGCGTGAACGAGGCAACGCCGACGAGCAGGCTCGGCGTCCCGCCGATCCTCTCGAGCGTCGAGAAGGCGAAGCCCCGCAGCTTGTTCTGCTCCCGGGCGTGCGTGACGAGCACCCACTCCTCGCGCTGTTTGGAAAGGAATCCGACTTCGTAGCCGTTGCAGTTCTCGGCACACAGGTCCGCGAGCTCGACGAGCTCTGCGTCGCTGAGCGCCGTGCAGTCCTTCGTCGCGACGTCCATCACGCTTCCAAAACCCCTCACTGCTCTACAGCCCTTGCACGGGCCGACTCACCCGAGCCGCCCGCCGTCGTGCGCCCGACGCACAGACGGAAGACCTGCTCACGACGATGTGGATATCGCCAGTCTACGGGAACGGCGGGAGGGCTCGCCACGGGACGGCTCCGGAGGCGCATCGCGCCCGCCGGGACGGCTGTGGGCGCGGCCCAACCGGCCATATGTCCGCGCGCCGACGGCTGGCGGACGCAGGTTCCGCCCGCTAGGCCGAAACGGCGTTCGCGCCGAGCAGCTCCTTTAGCGCTCCGACCAGACCACCGCGCGGGTCGACGTTGAACTGCGCCGGCAGACGCAGGACCTTGGACCCGAGACGGATGTGGACCGGCACCGGACCGGGGTGCTCGACGACGAGCTCCTTGAGGCGGGCGACGACCGACTCGGACACCGACGAGAGCGGCACGCACAGCTCGAGCGCCTCGTCGGACGGGGTGAGCTCGGGCCGCGTGATCTCCATCGCCACGAGCTTCGGCACGTCCTCCCGCATGTCAAGACGGCCGCGCACGCAGACGATCGCGTCGTTCTCGAGCCGCATCCCCTGCTCGGCCATCGTCTTCGGGAACACGAACACCTCGATCGCCGACTCGAGGTCCTCGAGCACGAACGTGGCCATCAGCTCGCCGCGCCGCGTGTAGCGCCTGTTGAGGGCGGTCACGACGCCCCCGACGACGGCCGAGGTCCCGCCCAGGTCGGCGAGCGCATCCGGTGCGGTCGCCTGGTCGAGCAGCTCCCGCACCGTCGCGTCCGTGCGCAGCCGCAGCGCCGCCTCGAATCCGAGGAGCGGGTGGTCGCTCACGTAGAGCCCGAGCATCTCCTTTTCGAAAGCGAGCCGTTCGGACTTGTCGAACTCGACGTCCGGGATCGTGCGGCGCGCCTCGTCGAGACCGCCCGACTCGTCCATCGGCGTCTCGGCGAGCACCGAGAAAAGCGTCGAGATCCCGAGCTCTTCCTCTCGCCGGCGGGCGAGCACGTGGTCGATAATCTCCTCGAAGACGAGGCAGAGCCCCTTCCTCGGGTGCCCGAGCGAGTCGAAGGCGCCGGCCTTGATGAGCGACTCGATCGAGCGCTTGTTGAGGACGAACGGGTCGACCCGGCAGCAGAAGTCGTGGAAGTCGGCGAACGGGCCGTTCTTGTCGCGTTCGCCGACGATCTGGGCGACGACCCCCTCGCCGACGTTGCGCACCGCCGAAAGGCCGAAGACGATCACGCCCGGACCCCGGGCGCCCGCACCGCGCCGGGCCGTGAAGTTCGAGCTCGACTCGTTGATGTCCGGGACCCGCACGTCGATGCCGAGGTTCCGGCACTCGCCGAGGTAGATCGCCGTGTGGTCCTTGTCGTCTTTCACCGAGGACAAAAGCGCCGCGAGGTACTCGACGGGGTGGTTCGCCTTCAGCCAGGCGGTCTGGTAGGCGACGAGCCCGTAGCCGTAGGCGTGGGACTTGTTGAAGGCGTAGTTGGCGAAGGGCTCGATGAGGTCGAACAGCCGCGTGCCCGTCTCCTCGCCGTAGCCGCGGGCGACGCAGCCCTCGACGAACTTCTCGCGCTCGGCGGCGATGAGCTTGCGGTCCTTTTTCCCGCACGCCTTGCGGAGATTGTCCGCCTCCTCGAGCGAGTAGCCGGCGAAGCGCTCGGCGACCCGCATCACCGACTCCTGGTAGAGCATGAGGCCGTAGGTGTCGCTCAGCACCTCCGCCATCTCGGGGTGGATGTACCGGGGCGGCATCCGGCCGTTCTTCAGCTCCGGGTAGTCGCGGTGCATGTTGCCGGCCATCGGTCCCGGCCGGTACAGGGCGACGAGGGCGGCGACGTCGTCGAAGCACGTCGGCGCCAGCGCCCGCAGCGTCGTGCGCATCGCCGAGCCTTCGAGCTGGAACACCCCGATCGAGTCGCCGCGGCGCAGCATCTCGTAGGTGCGCTCGTCGTCGAGGGCGACGGCGTCGATGTCGGGGCGGGTCCCCGTCGCCTCCTCGATGAGGTCGAGCGCCGTCTCGATCACCGACAGGTTCCGCAGTCCGAGGAAGTCCATCTTCAAAAGGCCGAGCGCCTCGACCCCGTGCATCTCGTACTGGGTGACGATCGGCGCGTCGCCGGGATCGGCCCCGGGCTCGGGTTTGCGCTGGATCGGCATGTACTCGGTGAGGGGCTCTTTCGAGATGACCACCGCCGCGGCGTGGATGCCGTCCTGGCGGCGCAGGCCCTCGAGCCCGCGCGCCACGTCGATCACGGCCTTGGCCTCCGGGTCCGCCTCGTACATCTCCCGCAGGCTCGTCGCCTGCGCGTAGGCGTCCTCGTGGCCCTCGACCTTCTCGAAGCAGTAGCGCATCGGGGCGTCCCGCCCCATGACGAGCGGGGGCATCGCCTTGGCGACCTTGTCGCCGACCATGTACGGCTTGCCGAGCACGCGCGCCGCGTCGCGCACCGCGGCCCGGGCCTTGATCGTGGAGAAGGTGACGATCTGGGCGACGTGGTCCCAGCCGTAGCGCTCCGAGGCGTAACGGATCATCTCGGCCCGGTAGCGCTCGTCGAAGTCCATGTCGATGTCGGGCATCTGCTTGCGGCCCGGGTTGAGGAACCGCTCGAAGACGAGCCCGTAGCGGATCGGGTCGATGTCGACGATCCGCAGGCAGTAGGCGACAAGGCAGCCGGCCGCCGAGCCCCGGCCCGGCCCTACCCGGATCTTCAGCGAGCGGGCGTGGCGGATGAGGTCCCACACGACGAGGAAGTAGGCCGAGAACCCCATCTTGGCGATGACGCCGAGCTCGTAGTCGAGCCGCTGGCGGACCTCGCCCGGGAGCGGCATCCCGTACCGCTCGACGGCACCGCGCGTCGTCAGGTCGGCAAGGTACGCCGTCGCCGACTCCTCGTAGGTGCCGACGACGAACTCGGCGGGCACCGGGAACTCCGGGAGCGTCGGCTTGTCGAGCTCGATCTCGACGTGGGCGCGCTCGGCGACGACGAGGGTGTTGTCGCAGGCCTCCGGGAAGTCCCGGAAGATCTCCCGCATCTCGGCGGCGGTCTTCAGGTAGTGCTCGGCGCCTTCGAACTTGAACCGTTTCGGGTCGTCGATCGTCGCGCCGGTCTGCACGCACAACAGCGCGTCGTGGGCGACGGCGTCGCCGCGCCGGCAGTAGTGGCCGTCGTTCGTCGCGAGCAGCGGGGCGCGGATCGCCCGGGCGATCTCGACGAGCGTCGGGTTGATCCGGCGCTGGGCGGCGATCCCGTGGTCCTGGAGTTCGACGAAGAAGTTGTCCTGACCGAAGATCCCCTGCAGCCGCCCGGCGAGCTCGCGGGCCCCGGCGGTGTCCCCGGAAAGGACCGCCTGGGCGACGACGCCCCCGAGGCAGCCGGTCGTCGCGATCAGCCCCTCGTGATGGCGTTCGAGCAGCTCCCAGTCGACCCGCGGCTTGTAGTAGTAGCCCTCGAGGTAGGCGTCGGAGGAGAGCTTCATCAGGTTGCGGTAGCCGGTGCTCGTCTCGGCGAGCACGGTCAGGTGGTAGTAGAGCTTCTCGCCCCGTTCCGCCTCCCCGCCGGTGTCGTCGACGCGCCCCCGCCTGACCGGGCGCTCGTGGCGCGAGTTGCGCGCCATGTACGCCTCGAGGCCGATGATCGGCGAGATCCCGGCCTCGTGGCACGACCGGTAGAACTCGAGGACGCCGTACATGTTCCCGTGGTCCGTGATCGCGAGCGCCGGCTGGGAGTCGGCGACCGCCACGGCGACGAGGTCGTCGATGCGCGCCGCGCCGTCGAGCATCGAGTACTCGGTGTGCTGGTGGAGGTGGGCGAAGGACTGGCGGTCTCCCGACCCGGCCATGCGGCTGCCTCCACACGTCGTCCACACCCGTCATCCACCGTCTGTGGATGAACTACAGGAATGTCATTCGGTCTCCGCGGAGAATAGCGCGCTGGCCGACCCCGGCCCAGAGCCGATGTCGCCTACAGGTACGGCCCCGGGCGTCCGGAGGTGTCGCTCGCCGCGGCCGGCAGGCTCCGTCGCCGCATCTCCTCGAGCTGGCTCTGCGCCGTGAGCTGCTGGGCGAACAGCGCGGCCTGGATCCCGTGGAAAAGGCCCTCGAGCCACCCGACGAGCTGGGCCTGGGCGATCCGCAGCTCCGAGTCGGTTGGCTCGTCGGTGTCGAAGGGAAGGGCAAGCCGGTCGAGCTCGGCGACGAGCTCGGGAGACAGGCCGTCGGAGAGCTCGCGCACGGAGCGCTCGTAGATCTCCTTCATCCGCGAGCGGCTCGCCGCGTCGAGCGGGGCCTTCTCCACCTCGTCGAGGAGCTGCTTGATCATCGAGCCGATCCGCATCACCTTGGCCGGCCGTTCGACCGATTCGCCAGCCGCGACCATCGACTCCTCGCCGGTCGGCCCGGCTCCCGGGTCCGCGCTGGAACTGACGACGATGAGAGGGCGTGGGGATTCGTTGTCGGACATATCGTGATTGTCCCACGGGCCGCGGAGCGCGCTCACGCGCTCAGTTCACGGGAGACTTCCTCGGCGCCCCCCCTGCGGGGGGCGCCGAGGAAGGCGCGCGGCGGCTCGCTTCGGCGGGTTGTGCCGCTCAGGCGCGCGTGACACGACGGAGATCCCCAAGGGACATCTCCGAGGTGACGTCACGATCGCAGTGGTCGCAATCTGCGGTGTGACGCCACGAACGGAGCAACCGCGTGCCCGATGCATCGAGAAAGACGACGAAGGCGTCGGTGTAGTCCTCGGCGACGAGACGGTCGTACGACCGCCACTCGGTCGGCACCGCCGACGGATTGGAGCTCTTACGCAGCACCCGGCAAAACCGCCGGTCCGCCGTGTCGAACAGCCACGTGCTGTGGCACGACTCGATGACGACGAACCGGTCGGCCGAGCCGGCATCCCCGCCGAGGTCGACCAGCGCGCCGAGGGCCCTCGTATCGGCCGCCGAGGCCACACGCGCACCTTTCGGCAACATCGTCGAACCCCGGTGGAACTCCATCGCCCAATAATGGCGAGGGCAGGCGACGGGCCAGCAGCGAGGGCGTTGCAGTCGCGTGAAGATCCGGCGGGCCGGGGCGGTCGCGTGCCTGGCTCACACGCTTCTGCATGGTTCTGCCCGTTATTGCTCGTCGAGCTCCAGCGCGCTCGAATTGATGCAGTAGCGCAGCCCGGTGGGGTCGGGGCCGTCGTCGAAGACATGGCCGAGGTGGCCACCACAGCGTGTGCAGGTCACCTCGGTCCGTTCCATCCCGAGGCTGCGGTCCGGCGCCTTCTCGACCGCGTCCCCGGTCACCGGCGCCGTGAAGCTCGGCCATCCCGAGCCCGAGTCGAACTGCGTGTCGCTCGAGAACAGCGTGTTCCCACAGGCGACACACCGGAAGACGCCGGCGCGCCCCGGATGCGTGTACTCGCCGGTGAAGGGGCGGTCCGTCCCTTTCTCGCGCAGCACGTGGTATCGCTCGGGACCGAGCCTCCGGCGCCACTCCTGCTCGTCGAGCTCCTTCGGTTCCTTGTCCGTTCCCGGGTCGTTCGTCGTGTCGGTCATCTGCGGAGATTACCGCTTCGTGCCTGGGAAAACGCCGTCGTCGAAGGGCCCGGCGCTGAGCAGCGCCTCGAGGAGCCGGCCCTCGATCCCCTCGAGCGCGAAGGCCGCGACGAAGTGTTCCGCCGCCCCGAGGAGTTCGGCACACTCCAGCAGCTCCGCCGCGAGGTCCAGTGCGACGCTGGCCCCCAGCGCCACCTGATCGTCGGCGGCGCCGGTCCCGCCCTGGCACAGCGCCGCCTGCGCGAGGCGAAGGAGGCGCCCGATCCCCGGGGACGCGCCGTCACCCGCTGCCGGGCCGGCGACCGTCGCCACCTGCGAAAGGGCGCCGAGGATGCGCGCCGCGTCGTCGCGGCGCAACCGCACGGTCGAGCCGAACGGCGAGGGATGCCCGCCGCCACCCACGATCGACGCCGACCCGGCGGCGTCGAGGTTCGTCACGGGCCAAGGTTCGATCCCCCGCGTACCGGCGTGCGTACCGAGAAGCCCACACCGAAATGGGGTGCGAGCCAGATGCTCGCGGCTTTCGCCCGGCGGGGAGTCAAACGAGCGGCCACGGGAGCCGCGTCTCGGCCGTGGGGCCCGGGAAGCGCGGGTGTTTCGCGATCCCCCGGGCGCGGCGGGCGAGCGCGGCGACCTCGTCGTCACTCAACAGCTCGGCGAGCTCGGCGGGGACCGCTTCCGCCAGCCGACGCGCGCCGGAAACGATCACTTCCGGCAGCTCTTCGCCAGCGAAATCCCACATCACGGTGCGCAACTTTGCGTCGACGTGGAATGACAACCCGTTGTCGATCGCCCAGACGTGCCCGCGCCGGTCGACGAGCAGGTGGCCCCCTTTGCGGTCGGCGTTGTTCGCGAGCAGGTCGAAGCCGGCGATCACCCGGAGCGCGGCGCCGTGCTGGTCGAGCTCGCGCAGGCTGAAGTAGTGCTCGGCGAAGTCGGCTTCGATGAAGCGCTGCAAGGAGCCCTCGCCGAGCGGCCCGTCCTCACGGACGATTGTCGTGGGGATGACCCCGAGCCCGAGCGCTCGGTCGAGCCGGTAGGCGGCGACCTCGCGGCGGAAGAGGCCGTCGGGGAAGTCCCACAGGTCCCGCTCCCCGGCTCCGGGCTTGTAGACGGCACGCGCCGCGCGGTGCCGGTCGGCCACCGTCACGAGGAACGTGGCGTTCGAGCTCCACGGCATCCGGCCGACGACCTCGATCGCCCCGGTCTCGAGGAGCGCCGACCAATCCGGCTCGGTCAGGTCAGCGGAGCGTGGTGGCCGTTCTTCCTCGGACACACGTGCCCTCTCGGATCGAGCGGATACCCGCACAACAGGCAGGCCGGGCGACCCGCCTCGACGAGTTGCGCTCCGTGACCGGCGAGCGCGGCGGCCTGGGCGCGCGTGCAGGAAAAGCGCGCCGAATCGCCCTCCTCGTCCTCGCCCACCGCTTCCTCGGTGAAGATCACGATGCGGTCCGCGCTCGCGTCGTAGGCGACGGCGAGCGTGCCGACGACGAAGTCGGGCTCTCCGAACTCCTCGAGCTCGAGCGCGTCGTCGGGCTCGTCCCCCGGTTTCGCGAGGTCCTGGAGGAGTTGCCCCAGGTGGCGCGCGATGGCCGCGACGTGCTGCTTTTCCAGCTTGACGGTGACGAGCCGGACGCCCTCACGGGCCTGGAGGACGAAGACCCGCTGACCGACCGGGCCGATCGCGCCGACCGTCACCCGAGACGGCTCGCTCAGCTCGAAGTACCCGCTCATGTCGCCCGCATCCTCGCCGCTCGGCGCGTGCCCGTTTCGCCGCGCCGACCGGGATCGTGCGGGGCCGTCCTCCGAGTCCCGGACGCTGATCGCCGTCGCGTCCCACCCGAGGGCACGCCGACGAGGGCGGGGTCGGCGAACGAGTTCAGGGTGAGCACGCGCGGCGGGCCCTCGCCGTAGGCGACGACGTTCAGCGAGCACGTCCCGACCTCGATCCGCGCCAACAGGTCGAGTGGGGTGCCGAGCGCGCCGGCGAGCACGACCTTGATCGGATCCGCATGGCTGACGGCGACGACGACCTCGCCCCGGTGACGGGCAACCAGCCGCTCGGCCGCGGCGAGGACCCGCGCCTGCAGCTCGATGAACGACTCGCCCCCGGGGAACCGGAACCCGGACGGATTGGCCAGCAGGCGCTTCCAGTCCCTCCGGTTGCGAAGGGCGCGCAATCCGGTCCCTGTCCAAACACCGGCATCGCACTCGATGAGATCGGGCTCGATTTCGACCGGGAGCCCGACGAACGGTGCGATCTGCTCGGCCGTCTCGAGCGCGCGCTCCATCGGCGAGGAGTACAGGGCCCGCACTCTGCCGAGACCGCCGAGCCGCCTGCCGACCTCGGCCGCCTCGGCACGACCGGCGTCCGACAGCGAAAGACCCGGAGCCCGACCCGGAAGGACCTTGCCCGTCGTCGGCGTCACGCCGTGCCGAACGAGGAGCAGATACGTCACGCCCCGGTCTGGGGTGTCCGGCGCCACGATTGCCAACCTAGCCCGGGGCCAACCGAACAGAGCCCGGTGCGAACGGCCGACGGCGTCTGAAGCCGCCACTACCGGCAGGTGAGCGACGAGGAGGCTCCACCTATAGTGGGAGTCTCGAGTTTCGGTGACTGTCGCGACGCGCCGAGCCAAGGCACAAGGGAGCGGCGAGCGATGGGCGAGCCGGTACAGACGAGTCGAGCGGACGTCGGCCGTGGCCCCGTTCAGGACCGCGCGCCCACCGCAGCTTCCGCCGCCCACGGGACCGCGCAAACCGGACTGCGGCGCCTCCGCTTCGACGTCGGGAGTCGGCCGTTCCTCGTGCTTGTCGAGCTGACGCGGGCGTGCGAGCTCGCCTGCCGCCACTGCCGTGCCGAAGCGAATCGAGAACGCGACCCGGACGAACTGACGACGACAGAGATCGCCGCGATCCTCGACGACCTCGGTTCACTCGGCTCGCCGCGGCCCATCGTCGTGTTCACGGGGGGCGACCCGCTCATGCGTCCCGACCTCGTCGAACTCGTCCGACATGGCGTGGACGCGCAGCTCGCCGTGGCGGTCGCCCCGGCCGGAACCCCGCGCGCGGCACCGGCCGTCCTCGGCGAGCTCCGGCGGGCGGGAGTGTCGACGGTCTCGTTCTCCCTCGACGGTGCGAGCCCCAGCACCCACGACGGCTTCCGGCTCACCCAGGGCTCTTTCAACTGGACCGTCGCCGCCTGTACGGCGGCCCGCCGGGCCGGGCTTCGCCTTCAACTCAACACGACGGTGACCGAGGAGACGGCCCATGAGCTGCCCGAGGTGCTCGATCTCGCGCGTCGCCTCGGCGTGGGCCTCTGGAGCGTGTTCTTCCTGGTGCCGATGGGACGGGGGAAGGCCCTCCGGCCGCTCTCCGCCGAAGGGATCGAAGACGTGCTCGAGTTCCTCTTCGAGGCCGCGGCGGTCATCCCCCTGAAAACGACCGAGGCTCCCCAGTACCGCCGGATCGTCCTCCGTCACGGCTCCGGCGCGCCGACGGGAACGGCGGAGCGGGGAGCCCTCTATGCCGAGCTCCACGACCGTCTCGGCGGCCTCGGGATCCCCCTTCGGGTCCGAGCGGAAGCGGGAATCACCGCCGCCTCCGGCGCGGGCCACCGGCGCCCACCGCTCGTCGTCGGGGACGGGCAGGGCGTCGTCTTCATCTCGAGCCGCGGCGACGTCCAACCGAGCGGATTCCTCCCGCTCGTCGCGGGCAACGTGCGGGACCGGCCTCTCGCTGAGATCTACGCCGACTCGGGGTTGTTCAGGTCGTTGCGCGACCCGGAACAGCTCCGCGGACGCTGCGGCCGTTGCGAATACCGGGATTCTTGTGGCGGATCGCGTGCCCGGGCCTTCGCGACCAATGGCGATCCGCTCGCCGAGGACCCGGGGTGTCCTTACGAACCGGGGTCGACGGCCGTACTCGAACCGGCGGGCACGCCGAGATCGCGGCGGGCGGCCACGGGTCTCCGGTCGTGATGGCTCGGCCCCCCGGTTCTCGCCCCCCCTTGGAGGCGGGCGCGGTCACCGCACAGATCGCCGTCGCGCCAGGAATACCGCGGTGACCCACCCGCGGATCATCCAGGGGGGCATGGGCATCGGTGTCTCGGACTGGCGTCTCGCCGGGGCGGTCGGCCGTGCCGGCGGCCTCGGCGTCGTCTCCGGAGTCGCGCTCGATTCGATGCTCTGCCGGCGCCTGCAGGACGGGGATCGCGACGGGCAGCTGCGTCAGGCGCTCGCCCAGTTCCCGGCTCCAAAGATCACCGACAAGGTGCTGGACCGCTACTTCATCCCGGGTGGGCGCCCGGCCGACCAGCCGTACCGCCTCGCGCCACGGCTCTCGCTCGAGCCGTCACTCGACCGGCTGCGACTGGCGGTGGTCGCCGCCTTCGCCGAGGTCCACCTCGCGAAACAGGCGGCGCACGGCGCCCCAGTCGGAATCAACTTCCTCGAGAAGATCCAGCTCGCGACGCCGGCCGCGGCCTACGGCGCCCTGCTGGCGGGCGTCGACTTCGTCCTCGTGGGGGCCGGGATCCCGGCACGCCTCCCCTCGCTCCTCGACGACCTGGCGCGGCACCACGAGGTCGACTTCCCGATCGACGTCGCCGGGGCGGGCAGCGCGCGCCACTCCGTCCGCTTCGACCCCGTCGCCACGCTCGGGGGCGCGCCCGGCGACCTGGTCCGGCCGCTCTTTCTGGCGATCGTGTCCTCGAACACGCTCGCCACCTACCTCGCCCGCGACGACGAGACCCGCCCCGACGGGTTCGTCGTCGAGGGGGAGATCGCCGGCGGCCACAACGCACCTCCCCGCGGGGCCCTGCAGCTCGACCGGAGCGGGGATCCCGTCTACGGCCCCCGGGACGTGACCGACACGGCCCAGTTCAGTGCGCTCGGCCTGCCGTTCTGGCTCGCCGGCGGCTACTCCCAACCCGACCGGGTCGCCGCGGCGCGCGCCGCCGGCGCCACCGGCGTCCAGGTCGGCACGCTCTTCGCTCTGAGCCGTGACTCCAATCTCGCCGGTCCGCTCCGCAACGAGATCCTCACCGCGCTCGGCGAGGGACGTCCCGCCGTGCGCACCGATTCGCGCGCCTCCCCGACGGGGTTCCCGTTCAAGGTGGCCCACATCCCCGGCACGCTGGCGGACGAGGACGTCTACCGGCAACGGGCGCGGATCTGCGACCTCAGCTACCTGCGCATCCCGTACGTGAAACCGGACGGCGCGATCGGCTACCGCTGCCCGGCCGAACCCGTCGACGCCTATCTGCGCAAGGGCGGCGACCCTTCGGAGACGGTCGGCCGGGTCTGCCTCTGCAATGCGCTCATGTCGGCGGTCGGGCTCGGTCAGCGCCGTCTCGACGGGAGTGTCGAGCCGGCGATCTCGACGCTCGGCGCGGATCTGGACGGCGCGCGCGAACTCCTCCGGCGCCACCCCGACGGATGGGGCGCGGCCGACGTGATCGCCTACCTCGGCGGCGCGTAGCCCTATCCCGGCACCTCCGAAGGCCGGGCGGGGGCTAACCGGCGGAGACGGGGATGAGCCGCGGCGCCGTGTCGGCGCCCTCGGGCCAGCGACGCCGGCTCACGCGCGACAACCGGGAAAGGAGCGGCACGATCGTCGGGTCGTCGGTGACGGGGCGGATCTCGAGCGCGCCGGCGGCGCGCATCGCCGAGACGATCTCGGCACCGCGCTCGGTCCGCACGATGGTGAGCGTCCAGTCGTTGTCAGCGCCGATGCCACCGGCGGAGACGTCAGCGTGCTCGGCCGCGAAGTCCGGGCACTGCAGGCAACCCTCCCGCGTCCAGGCATGCGCCTCCTTGAGCGGGATTTCGTGATAGCCGCCGTCGCGGGTCCAGACCTGGAACACGCCCTTGATGTTCATCTTTGCGATCTCCTCGCGGCGCAGCCCGTAGCGCGCCTCGAACAGCTCGGCGAAAATCGCGTCATCGAAGGTCTTCGAGCACAAAAGGCCGACCGTGAGCGCGAACCGGCGCGCGACCTTGCCAGCCTTGCGCGTCGACATCGCCGCGGGCGCCGAGGCCTGGCAGCTCATGCCGACGAGCGCGACCCGTTCGGCGCCCGACGAGATCGCCTCCGGGTAGGCGAGCGGGTTCGCCGAGTACGTGTAGCGGGACCCGGCCGAACGCAGCACGTCGGCACGGCCACGCGCCACCCCGGGTACGGCGCGCCAGGTCGAGCCGTCGCCCTCGAGGTACGAGACGAGCGCGGCGTCGACGATGTCGTGCTCGAGCGCCCAGACGAGGAGAGCCGAGACAAAGCCCCCGTCCTGGCCGGCCGCGGCGATCTCGGGATCCGTCGTCCGGGTGAGCAGCGTCTCGCTGGCGATCCCGTAGACCTCCTCGGCGGCACGGGTCCGCCCGAACAGGAACGAGTCGATCTCGGGTTCCCAGGTGCGAAAGCGCGGGCACGCCCGCGTGCACAGTGTGCAACCACGCTCGCCGTGCGTGCAGTTCTCGGGTCCCCCCGCGTCGTCGATGTGGAACGGGCGGTATCGACCCTCCGACGCGTCGTAGCCCAGCACGTCGTACGGGCAGGCGATGACGCAGCTGGCACAGCCGGTGCACAACCCGGAGGTGACGACCTCGGTGAAGAGTTCAGCCCACTGCGGCTTCTCGGGTGGCACGGGGTGCCGTCAGCTCTCGAGGGCGGCGAACACCTTCGCGGCGTGCCCGTCGGCCTTCACGTGGCGCCAAATCCGCTCGACCCGGCCCTCCTCGTCGACGAGGAAGGTGGAACGGATGACGCCGACGCTCACCCGGCCGTACAGCGTCTTCTCGCCCCAGGCGCCGTAGCGCCTCATCGTCGCGTGCTGCGGATCCGAGGCGAGGCGCACCCCGAGGCCGTACTTCGCCCGGAAGCGCCGGTGCGACTCGTCCCCGTCCGGGGAGATGCCGACCACGTCGACCCCGAGGGCGGCGAAGTCCGCGAGCAGGTCATTGAACTGGCAGGCCTCCTTCGTGCAGCCCGGCGTGTCGTCGGCGGGATAGAAGTAGACGACGACCTTGCGTCCGGCGTAGTCCGACAGCGATACCTTCGCCCCGTCCTGGTCCAAAAGGCTGAACGCGGGAGCCTTGTCGCCCGCTATGAGCTCTGCCACAACGCCTCCTCGTCTCGCCGGATTCGTTCGAAGGATACACACGAGCCGATTGGGTGACTGCGGTGATCCCGGCGTTCGCCGGTCGCGGCTCCCGACGGTGAGAGACTCGTGATCGTGAGCGAGACGCCTTCCTTCGGTGCCCTCGGCGTCGACGCGAAACTCATCCAGGCGTTGCACGCCGAGGGCATCGACCAACCCTTCGACGTGCAGACACTAACGATCCCCGACGCGATCGCCGGCCGCGACGTCTGCGGCAAGGCGAAGACCGGCAGCGGCAAGACGCTTGCCTTCGGGCTGCCGATGCTGATGGCGACCCCGGCCTCAAAGTCGCGCCTGCCGGCCTCGCTCGTCCTCGAACCGACGCGTGAGCTCGCGTTCCAGGTGACCGAGGTGCTCGCCCGGTTGGGCAAGGCGATCGACCGGCGGGTCGGCGCCGTCTACGGCGGAGCCGACCTCGACGAGCAGGTCCATATGGTGAACCGGGGCCTCGACATCGTCGTCGCGACCCCGGGACGCCTCATCGATCTCGTCGACCGCAAGGCGATCGCGCTCTCGGAGATCTCGACCCTTGTCGTCGACGAGGCGGACCGCATGGCCGACATGGGGTTCATGCCGCAGGTCGAATGGCTGCTCCGCCATATCACCGGTCCCCACCAGACGTTGCTGTTCTCGGCGACGCTCGACTCGACCGTCGACCGCCTGGTGAACCGCTATCTCACCGACCCCGTCTTCCACGAGACGCACTCGGACCAGGTGACCGTCGACGAGATGGAGCACCATTTCTTCAAGGTCCACCAGCTCGACAAGGCGAAGGTCGTCGGCACGATCGCCCACGGGGCGGGAAAGACCCTCGTGTTCGTGCGCACGAAACGGGGTGCCGACCGCCTCACGGCGGCGCTCCATGCCGAGGGAGTGCGAGCCGCCGCGATCCACGGGGACCTGCGCCAGGGGGCGCGCGAGCGCGCGCTCCGCGACTTCGCCAAAGGCAAGCTCGAGGCGCTCGTCGCGACCGACGTGGCGGCCCGCGGGCTCGACATCGAGGGCGTCGACGTCGTCGTCCACTACGACCCGCCGGAAGACCAGAAGGCGTACATCCACCGCTCGGGACGCACCGCGAGGGCCGGCGAGGCCGGCGTCGTGGTGACCCTGCTGCTATGGGACCAGGAGCTACCCGCCGAGCGGCTCCAACGCCGGCTCGGTCTGTCGGTCCCGATCATCGAGGTCTTCTCGAACGACGCGCGACTGTCGAACCTCGTCGCACTGCTTCCCGAGGATGCGACCGAACTCTCGCCCTAACCGGGGCCCGCTCGCACGCTCAGAGCGCCGAGAAGAAGCGGGAAAGCCGCCCGAGCGCCTCGTCGACGACGGCAGTCGTCGTGGCGAAGTTGAGCCGGGCGTGGCCCCGGCCGGACGAGCCGAACTCCGGGCCCGACATCAAGGTCACGCGCGCCCGGGCGGCGATCTCCCGGGCCGGGTCGTCGCCGAGGCCCGTCCGGCGCAGGTCGAGCCAGGCGAGGTACGTGGCCTCCGGCGGGACGCACGACACCTGGTCGAGACCGGCGATGACGTTCGTCACCCGATCACGATTGGCGACGAGGCGGGCGATGACGGCGTCGAGCCAGGGCAGTCCCTCGGTCCAGGCGGTGATCGCGGCGAGGATCCCGAGGTTGTTCGCCCTTCCACGCTGCCGCTTCGGAGTCGCGCGCAGCCGCGCCGCGAGGTCCGCCGTGCCGCAGGCGGCCACGGCGCAACGCAGACCGGCGAGGTTGAAGGTCTTGCTCGCCGAGGACAACGTGATCGTCCGCTCGGCGATCTCCGCGCCGAGGGTCGCGATCGGGACGTGCGTCGAACCGGGGTAGACGAGATCACCGTGGATCTCGTCGGAGATCACGATGAGGTCGGCCTCGACGGCGATCGACGCGAGCTCGGTGAGTTCGAAACGGGTGAACACCCTGCCCGTCGGGTTGTGCGGGTTGCAAAGCAGCAACAGACGCGGCCGCTCGGCGGCGACGAGTTCCCGCAACGCGCCGGCGTCGAAGCGGTAGACGCCGTCGACGGGCGCGAGATCGTAGGCGACCATCCGCCGCGACTTCTCATCGAGCGCGACGAAGTACGGCGGGTAGGCGGGCGTGAACGTGAGGATCCCGTCGCCCGGGTCCGTCAGTGCGTCGATCGCGAAGTAGATGGCCTGCACGACGTCGGTCGTCACCACGACCGACACCGGGTCGAAGTCCAGCCCGTGGCGCGACCTGCTCCACTGGGCGAACGTCGTGGCGAGCTGCGGCTCGAGCGAGGACATCGGGTAGCCGAGATCCCCCGTCGCGATGGCCTCCTCGAGCACCCGCCGGACCGGCGGCGCGATCGGATAGTCCATGTCCGCAACCCACATCGGGATCGACGCCCCCCGATGAAGTCCCCATTTTTCGCCCCGGCGCGCCTCGAGCTCGGAGCGCGAGTAGCGGTCGAGATCGAACGACTCGGTCAACGTAGTACCGGTCCTTCCCACGACAGGATCGCGCGGCACGTACCTCGATCGCCGGTCACGGCTTCGCCTCGGTCACCACGAGCAGGCGACGTACTTCGTCTCGAGATACTCGTTCATCCCCTCGTGACCGCCCTCCCGGCCGAGCCCTGACTGCTTCACGCCGCCAAAGGGAGCGGCCGGATCCGAGACAAGTCCGCGGTTGAGCCCCACCATGCCGGTCTCCAGCGCCTCGGCGACCCGCAGCCCGCGCGTGAGGTCACCCGTGTAGACGTAGGAGACGAGACCGAGTATCGAGTCGTTCGCGAAATCGATCGCCTCGGTCTCCGAGGTGAAGGTGACGATCGGCGCGACCGGACCGAAGATCTCCTCCCGAAGGATCCCCGACCCCGGCGCCACCGGGTCGAGGACTGTCGCCGGATAGAAGTACCCCGGCCCGCCGGGAAGAACGCCTCCGGTCAACGCCCGGGCGCCCTCCTCGAGCGCCCCCGCCACGAGGGCGGCGACCTTGTCGCGCGCTTCAGCGTTGACGAGCGGGCCGAGCCCGACACCCTCTGTGAGCCCGTTACCCATGCGGATCGCGCCCATCGCGGCAACCAGCCGTCGCGAGAACTCCGCGGCGACAGACCGCTCGACATAGAAGCGGTTCGCCGCCGTGCAGGCCTCCCCCCCATTGCGCATCTTGGCGACCATCGCGCCGCTGACTGCGGCGTCGAGATCGGCATCGGCGAACACGAGGAAGGGCGCGTTGCCGCCGAGCTCCATCGAGCAGTTGAGGATCCGCTCGGACGCCTTGGCCAGCAGCATCCGGCCGACCTCGGTCGAACCGGTGAACGAGAGCTTGCGGACCCGGTTGTCGGCGATGACGGCATCGATGAGCGGCCCGGGACGGGAGGTCGGCACGACGTTTACGACGCCGGGGGGAGCACCCGCCTCGCGGAGTATCCCGGCGATCGCGAGCGCGGTGAGTGGTGTCTCGCGTGCGGGTTTGCAGACGACGGTGCAACCTGCGACGAGCGCCGGGCCGATCTTGCGGGTCAGCATCGCCGCCGGGAAGTTCCAAGGGGTGATGAGGAGCGCGACACCGATCGGCTGTCGGAACACGAGGATCCGGTTCGCGCCGGACGGCGCCGTAACGAACTCACCGGTGTTGCGCACCGCTTCCTCGGAGTTCCAGCGGAAGAACTCCGCGGCGTACGCCACCTCGCCGCGCGCGTCGGGGAGCGCCTTCCCGTTCTCCGCGACGACGAGACGCGCGAGCTCCTCGCCGCGGCCGGTCATCAACTCGAATGCCCGGCGCAGGACCTCGCCGCGCTCTCGCGGCGCGACCTGCGACCAGGCGGTGAGGGCATCGTGCGCCGCCTCGACCGCGCGAAGCGCGTCGGCGGGCGACGCGTCGGCGACCGTCTCGAAGTGAGCCCCGGTCGCCGGGTCGTCGACGTCGAAGCGCCGACCGCCCTCCGCCGCACACCACCGCCCCCCGATGTAGCAGTCAGTCGGCGCCGGTTTCTCGCTGTCGCCCATCGGCCTGAGGATACGCCGGACAGCCTCGACGCCGGACGCGCCCGGACTTCAATGGAATCCGGCGCGCGGAACGTGGCGACAGAGCCGGACCGACAACCGGTAACAATGGACCAGTGCTCCATCTGAACCGACGCCGGGCGGAGACCTTCGGCGAGTACGCCGACGAGTACGACCGCGCGCGCCCGACCTATCCGGTCGCCCTCGTTGATGCAGTCCTTCCCGAAGGCGATTGCCGGGTACTCGACGTCGGCTGCGGAACGGGCAAGGCGGCGCAGTTGTTCCGCGCGCGCGGCTGCGACGTCGTTGGCGTCGAGATCGACGAACGGATGGCGGCGGTCGCGCGCCGACGCGGCATCCCCGTCGAGGTCTCGCCCTTCGAGACGTGGGAACCCACCGGACGGACCTTCGACCTCGTCGTGAGCGGCCAGGCCTGGCACTGGGTCGACCCGTCCGTCGCCCCGGCAAAGGCGGCAGACGTGTTGACGGCGAACGGCCGGTTGGCCGCGTTCAGGAATTACGAGTATCCAAGCGACGCGGCGCTCGCCGCGGCAGTTGAAGACGCCTACGAGCGTTTCGCGCCCGAGCTCGAGGGGAGCGGAATCGGCCGGACCGCCGAGCGACGCCATGATTCGCAGACCCGGGAGCACGTTCGATGGATCGACGCCTGCGGACGGTTCGCCCCGTGCACCGTCGAACGGTTCCCGTGGACCTGGGAACTTGGCCGGGACGAGTTCCTTGACCTCATTGGGACCCACAGTGGTGTCGCGCTCTTCCCCCAAGACCGTCGGGACGCGATGCTCGCCGTGATCGCGGAGGCGATCGGCCAGGTGGGCAGCACGATCGCTCTCAACGTCGAAACGATCTGCATCCTCGCCGAGAAGGCTGCACCAGAGCGCGCCACAACCGCGGACTTCTCGGCACACTGAACGCACGCTCCATACCCGACTCGACCAACCGTCGACCCTATAGTCCGCCACGTGCAGTCCTTGGTTCGCGCGACGCGGGCTTCGTTGCTCCTCGGGGTGACGAGCACCGCCCTGCTCCTCGGTGCATGTGGCGCGAGCACACCGGATGCGGGCCCGACTGCGTCGGTGACGACTACAACCTCGGCTCCGGCAAGCACGACCTCGACCCAGGCGGGCCCGGGCACGACGGTGGCACCATTCACGTCACCGAGCGCCGTGGCGGCGTGCAACGCCGATGCGGTGAGCGTCGAGACCGCCGTCCAGGACTTCGACACGGTGCACAGATACTGGCCGACGTCACCGAACCAACTCGTCGGCACCGGCGGTGAGTTGGAAGATTGGCCGGACAACCCCCGCTACTACTCGATCAGCCTCGGTGCGAACGGCACCGTGGACGTCGCGGCGGCCCCTGGTACTCCGGGGCATATTCTCGGGCCGCAAGACCATGAAACCTACACAGTGCCGGGCGTTGGCAACATCTGCGCCACGGTTTGATCTTCTCGGCGAACAGCCTCTCGGTACGTCGCCTCGACGCCGGCCCGGCGCGAACATGCGCCGTGCGCGGACTTCGACCAGCTCTACTTGTCGGAAGTCGTCTTCGACGGTAACGGGGATCTCTACGTCTCGACCGCCAACGCGTTCTGTCTGGTCGAGCTGACAAGAACCGGGCACGTCGTGTACCTGGGCGATCTGCGACGCGGGTGCGGCGTTCCCGCCGCGTTCGCCACTGGGCCTCGAGGTCGCGTCTTCGGCGACTGACAACACTCGATCATCCGGATTGAAAGAACGCGGACCCGAACTCTCCTTTCGTCCCGGCAGAGCTCGGCTCCCCGCGTAGGCGGCACGTTTGCGCCCAACGACATCGCGATCGGGAGCAACGGGACCGTCTACCTCGACATCACGGCGAACAATGGCTGGACCGAGACGACGCCGATCATCGCCATCAGTCACGACCGCAGCATCTCGACACTGTGGACGAGACACAAGCAACCCGGTTACCCGTCGCGTGGTCCCCGAGAGCGGACCGGACGAACGCGCGTCACGACACCGGTTCGTCGCGCCCCAAGGGCGTGTCGATCACGCCGCCGTCTGCACCGAAGGGCACCCGTGTCCCCCGACGTCCGGGGTGGCTGCGGTGCTGGTCCCCGGCTACTAGCGCTTGCGGTCCCAGGACCCGGCTAGCCGGACACGTCGCGTGTGCAGAATGCGCAGACGCGCGCCGCGACCGGAATCGTGCTCGCGCAGTGCTCACAGGTCTTCGTCGTCGGAGCGGCGCTGGCCTGTCGCCGTGTCGCCATCGCGTTCAGCGGTTTCACGACGAGGAAGAAGATCACGGCGGCGAGGATGACGAACGAAATGACGTAGTTGACGAAGTCGCCGTAGGAGAAGGTGCTCCCGTTCACCGTGAAATGGAGCGCAGCAAAGTTCGTCTTCCCGGGGATCGAGATCAGTGGCGTGATCAGGTCCCTGACGAAGGCCGTGATGACCGCTTCGAAAGCGATGCCGATCACGACCGCGATCGCGAGTTCGACGACGTTGCCTCGCAGCAGGAACGCCTTGAAGTCCTTCACCTGGTTCACCTTTCAAGCAGGCGCGGTCCGCCGCGTCCTTTCCGCGTCGGTCCCGGTACCAATCGGTGACGCCATTCTGCTCCCCGGGTGGCGCCCTTGCTCGTGGCCGCGACCACCGCGCTTGCCGCGCGGGCGGAGGTCCCGCTGCCACCCCGAGAGGAGCCGGACCGCGGAGGTGGCACTTTTGAACGAGCGGGGGTCGGGAGCGATAAGAATCGCGAGCCTGGCGTGTCGCGACGGACACCGCCCCCGTAGCTCAGGGGACAGAGCAGCGGTTTCCTAAACCGCGTGTCGCAGGTTCGAGTCCTGCCGGGGGCGCCACTCGCATCCTCGAGGTGCCGCCCTGCCCCACCTACCCGGCGATATCGGACAGCTGGTCACCTATCCGAGCTCCAACGGACCAAGGGGTCTGCACTTGCCCGGCGGGCTCGGTGGCCGACCCACCGGGCTGCCGGGCGTGGAAGCTCCCTTAGGCGAACGATTGGTGTGTTGATTGGCAGAATCGAGCCATGAAGATCGATCCCGCGCGCCCTGTTCAGTCCCTCTACGTGCCGGTCGCCGACGGCGTACGGCTGGCCATCGACGTCTGGCTCCCGGTCGAGCGGACCGCTCGAGGCGAGCGTGTCGGTACGGCGTTCCGGGCCACGCGCTACCACCGGGCCGAGCAGCCGCCGGGCCCGGGGCCCGAGGAGGACAGCAACCATGCGGCCGGCGAGCTGTGGGCTCGCGCCGGGTTCGCGCTCGTCGTCGCCGACGCGCGCGGCACCGGCGCGTCGTTCGGCTCGCGCACGATGGAGCTCGGCCCGCGTGAGGTCGCCGACTACGGCGAGCTGATCGACTGGGTGGCAGCGCAGAGGTGGTCTAACGGTCGGGTTGGTGTCTTCGGGACTTCGTATGAAGGCCAGGCCGCCGAGCTCGTCGCCGCCTTGGGCAACCCGCATGTGGTCGCCGTTGCCGCGCTGTTCAGCCCGCTCGACCCGTACCGGGAGCTGTTCTATCCGGGCGGGTGTGCCACTGGCGGCCGTCTCGCACGGTGGATGTGCGAGAGCCAGGTCAAGGACGGAGTGGCCGGCGCGCGCGAGCGGCTGTCGGATCTCACCGGGGTGCCGGTGGAGAAGCTCTCGTTGCCCGCGCCGGTCAAGCCGGTAGACGAGCCGGACGGTACGGCCTTGCTCCAGGCGGCGATCGGCGAGCACCAGGCCAACGTCGACATGTACGAGCTTCTGGGACGGGCGCCGTTCAGCGACGACCGCCTGCCCGGCCTGGACTGGCAGGACACGACCCCGGCTGCTGCTCGGCGGGCCATCGAAGCCACGGGAGTGCCCCTGCTGGTCCGCGCCGGATGGCAGGACGCTGCTTTCGTGTCGGGCGCATTGCGACGGTTCGCCACGTTCACCAACGACCAGCTGGTCGAGATCGGGCCTTGGGGCCACGGCGGGGGAACGTACGCCGACACGCTCCGACCCCACGGGACGCTTGCTGGCGACCTCCTCACCCCCGAGAGCCAGGACCGTCGGCTGGTGGAGTTCTTCACCAGATACGTCGAGCGCGCCGAAATGCCGGATGGCAAGAGCCGGTTGACTTTCGGCACGCTCGGCACGGATCAATGGCAGACGGCCGGCTCGTGGCCGCCGGAAGGCGCCGGCGTACGGACCTGGTACCTCGCTTCCCCAGGCCGGCTCGCACCGGAGCCTGGACCGGCGACTGACCTGCGCCACGTCGTCGATGCCGCCGCGTCGACCGGCCCGACGAACCGATGGCTGGCGGTCGACCTCGGCCGGGGCGCCGCGTACACCGATCGCCGACAAGCGGACGAAGCCCTCTTGACGTTCACGTCCGAACCGCTGCCCGCCGACCTCCACGTCGTCGGGTTCCCCGTGGTCTCCCTGCACCTGGCGACGTCCGGGTCCGACGGGGCCATTTACGCCTACCTCGAGGACATCGCGCCGGAGGGCGAGGTGACGTACCTGACCGAAGGCTGTCTGCGGTTTGCCCATCGCGCGACGACTGGCCCGGCCGAGCCCACGGGGCTCGGCGTACCCCGCAGCTTCGCCAGAGCCGACCACCTGGCCGTCGAGCCCGGGCAGGACCTCGACCTCGCTGTGGAGCTGCTGCCGATCGCCGCGTTGTTCCGCGTGGGCCACAAGATCCGGATCGCGCTGGGCGGGCACGATGCTGCCTGCTTCGACCGGTACGGGCCGCATAACGAGACGTTCACCGTCCAAATCGGCGAGCACTCCACCCTCGACTTGCCAATCCTGACGTTTGGGTGAAGCGTCCGAGACGACCTGGACAGGCGGAGCGGCTGGGCTCCACTTACATCTTCGGGATCTCGAAGTGTCAGATAGGTCACCTTCTGGGCAGTCTCCGAGGGTGCCCCAGTCGCGCCGGCCGGGGCAGCGGCAACTACTCAGCAACCACATGGAACGCCGACCTTGGATCGACCGATCGGGAAACTCTTGGGAATCTACAGAGCGACATTCAATGGCGCGGAACGGACTCCGTGGACGGCCATGCGCGCAGGGGCCAGTTCAACGGACTGGACTCGTTTCGGTGGACCTTCTCGGCCCGATTCCCAAAACCGCGTGTCGCAGGTTCGAGTCCTGCCGGGGGCGCCACTCGCATCCTCGAGGTGTCGCCCTGTCCCACCTACCCGGCGATCTGGGATACTCAGAACCCGCCCGGCATCGGCACATGCCGTGCGGTTGTCGCAGCCACACTCGGTGGCTCGACGATCCAGCATGGTTCCGCGGGCGCTAGTGGCTTTTCTTGGCTGATCGCTTCGAGCAGCAGCTTCGCGGCCACCGTCGCTCCGTCGGTGCGGACCGTGCCGGCCACGGCGATTGCCCGTTGGCGGGTCTCGGGGGCCAGGGCCATTCTGAGCGCGGCCGACAGGGACTCGGTGGTCGGAGTCGGGCCGTCGTGTACCACGCCGATGCCAAGGTCAGCCACCCGGCCCGCCCAGTATGGCTGGTCCGCCATCTGGGGTACCACCACCTGCGGCGCACCGGCTCTGGCGGCCGTCGTCGTCGTCCCTGCGCCACCATGGTGCACGACGACGGCCACCCGGGCGAACAGCGCCTGCTGGTTGACCTCGCCGACAGCGAAGCAGTCGTCGCGGTCGTCGATCAGGGCCAGGTCGGCCCAGCCGCGGGCAACGACAGCGCGGCGGCCCTGCGCACGGATCGCCTCGATGGCCATCCGGGCGATGTCCTTCGGGGTGCGCATACTGCCGAAGCCCACGTACACCGGTGGTGTGCCGGCTTCCAGGAACGCCACCAACTCGGCCGGGAGTGGACGTTCGTCCGGCAAGATCCACGCTCCCGTTTGCACGACGTCGAGGTCCGCCGGCTCTTGCCACGGGCCCAGGGTCGGGTCCGCCGCCAGCCAGGGGTGGTTGGTAAAGCCGTAGTCGTAGACGTTGTCCACCGCTGGAAGGCCGATCGACGCCCGGCGGGTGTTGAGCGCCGCGCCGAACAGCTCGTTCGCGATCTGGGCCTGCAGGTCCCACAGCACCCGATTGTCGGTCACGTCCGGTGGGAAGGGTCGACCCGGGAACAGAGTCGGCGCGTGGTACGGCGAGGGCAGGAAGATCGGACAGTAAGCCGCGTAGACGTAGCGGATGCCGAGCTTCTCGGTCACCGACCGCGCGCTCGCGGCGGCCGGCAGCAGACCGGTCGCCAGCAACGCATCAAATCCCTCGGCTGTCGCGGCGAGGGTGTCGAGCTGGGCGGCCATCACTTCGGCCGCGATCCGGGGCAGGTCGGCCGGCGACGGCCGCGCCGCTCCCTGCACCAGCGGACGCACCGGGGGGCCGGCCGACACCAGGGGCACGCCGACCGCGGCCAGCCGTTCCGCGCAACGGTCTAAGCCCGAGAAGTCCGGCGGCGCGCAAATCCGCACCTTCGCGCCAAGTTCGCGCAACCGCACCGCGAGTCCCACCAGCGGTTCGACATCGCCGCGCCCCCCATACGTCGACAACAACACGCGCATTTCACGACTCCCATCTCCGTAAGTTCAGGCCTCGACCGTAGATTGTGCGGCACGGCTCAGGTCTTGCCGCAAGCGACCGGTGCACTAGATCTGAATCTGGCAGGGAGTGGGTCCTTTGGGTCCTGTCATTGCCTTTCCCTTTGCCCACGTTTCCGCCCGGGGCGGAGAAGCCCTCTTGAAGCGGTGGCACGTCGGTGGCACCGTGGGCCCAGGAGGTTCTTTTCCATCGGGCCGCACGCCGTCTTGAGACGCGGGGCGAGTTCGGCCTCGGCTGGACATTCAGGACCGCTCGGGAATGCCGGATACCGCTTGGGTACGGGTGTCCCTGATGTGCTGCGCGCTCAAGCGGTCCTCGTAACACCTCACCGAAAGGCAAGCGGACGTACCGTCCGGGCTGATCTCGTTTTGGTGACCTCTATCTCCGGTACCCACCGAGACTGTTGGCGGCCACGTCATCACGTTTGGAATAAGTGCCCTGCCCGACGCGCCCCGCGCCAGCGGTTTTCGGACCTTCCACGGCTCAGCCGTGCTGCCAGATCCGGCCCCCGAGGTTCCGCACCCCCGGGAGGGACGCCCGGTCCAGTCGGTCGAGATCCTCGTCATCGAGGCGCCAGCCGAGCGCGCCGGCGTTGTCCAACGCCTGGTGCCGATTCTTGGCGCCCGGGATCGGCACTGCGCCCTTGGCGATCAACCAGTTCAGGGCGACCTGGCTCGGCGTCTTTCCTCCGTGCTTCTCGCCTAGGCGCCGGAGCTCGGTGACGACTCCGTCGACCACCGTCATCGGATACTTGCCAAAATTTCTCCTGGGTGGCGGAGCCGCCGCGGCCGAGTACTTGCCTGTGAGCCGGCCCTGGCCGAGCGGCGAGTACGCGATTGGTCGGACCCCCAACTGCTGGCACGCCGGGAGCAGCCCGTTCGTCGCCGGAGATCGCCGCAGCAGTGAGAACTCGATCTGGTTCGTGGCGAGTTTCATGTGGCGCTTCTCGAGCTGAAGGGCCATCGATCGTGTCTCGGTCGCGGAGTAGTTCGAGACGCCCACCGCTTTCACGAGGCCCATCTCATGTGCATCCGCGAGCGCGTCGGCCAGCTCGGAGTGGGATCGCAGGCTGATCGGTCCGTGAATCTGGTAGAGGTCGACCGCCGGCAGTCCCAGCCGATCGAGCGAGGCCCGTAGGGATTTCAACAACGCGTGGTGGACGCGCAGCTTCCATGGATACGGCAGGAACTTCGTGGCGATGACGACGGACTTGGCCCGTTGCGGGTCGCGGGCGAGCATCGCACCGATGATGCGCTCGCTCTCGCCTCCTCCGTAGATCTCGGCGGTGTCGAACATCGTGATCCCGGCGTCGAGCGAGGCGTTCCAAGCTTCCTGGATCGAGGCGAGCGTGAGGTTGACGTCGTAACCGCCCATGCCCCACGTGGAACGATCCCCCCACGCCCAGGTCCCGACGCCGAGCGGCGGGATCGTGACGGCGGACCCGCCCAGCGTGTAGCCCTCAAGAGTCATCGCGGCACCAGGTGCAACACTACGGTGCTCCGGTCCCGGACGCGTCTACCGTTCCGGACCGGACCCGAGATCGGGATACGGTAGTCGGGCGCGATTGGTCGGATACGCGCGTGCCCGAGGTCGACTTGATCAGACGGAACAAACCGCGATGAGGCCGCCGGCCGCGACGGCGGTCGAGGTCGCACCGGTCACGGAGTTCCTCGTCGATACCCGGGATGGCCGGCTGTGCTGAGACGTCTGCTGCGCACCTTCGTTCGCCCTTACGTGGCCCAGGTCGCCGTCGTCGTCGCGCTACTGGTCGTCCAGACCGGCGGAAACCTCTACCTCCCGAACCTCAATGCGGACATCATCAACAACGGGATCGTCGCGGGAAACCTCCACTACATCTGGATGACGGGCGCCGTCATGCTCGCGATCACCCTCGTGCTCGGATTCGTCTCCATCGTGGCCGTCTACTGGGCGTCGCGCGTGTCGATGGGATTCGGAGCGGACGTGCGGGGCGCGGTCTTCACCCGCGTCCAGGGCTTCTCGGCACGCGAGATGAACCATTTCGGAACGCCCTCGCTCATCACCCGCAACACGAACGACGTCCAGCAAGTCCAGGTGTTCGTGCAGGCGGCCCTCACGCTCATGGTCATCGCCCCGATCATGTGCGTCGGGGGCATCGTCCTCGCCATCCGGGAGGGTGGGCCGCTTTCGTTCCTGCTCGTTGTCGCCGTGCCCGTCATGGCACTGTTCATCGGGTCCGTGATGAGGCTGGTCATACCCCAGTTCCGGGTCATGCAGTCGAGGATCGACCGGATTAATCAGGTCCTGCTCGAGCAGATCACCGGAGTCCGGGTCATCCGCGCCTTCGTCCGCAACCGGTCCGAGCGTGAGCGCTTCGGGGACGCGAACGCCAATCTCACGACGACCGCGTTGCGGGTGAACCGGATCTTCGCCCTGACCCTGCCCGCGCTCATGGTGATCCTCAGTCTCTCGAGCGTCGCCGTGCTGTGGTTCGGCGGCCGCTACGTCAGCGAGGGATCACTTCCGATCGGCAACCTCACCGCGTTCCTCACCTACATCCTGCAGATCCTGATGGCGGTGATGATGGCAGTGATGATCGCGATCTTCGCCCCACGGGCGGTCGCGAGCGCCGAACGAATCATGCAGGTACTCGACACCGAACCCTCGGTCGCCGACCCGCCGAGCCCGGTCAGCCCGGCGCACCCGACCGGCGAAGTCGAGTTCTGCGACGTCGCGTTCGGCTACCCCGGCGGCGAGCGACCCGTACTGCAGAACCTCTCGTTCACGCTCCGGCCTGGCAAGACGAGCGCGATCATCGGCGGCACCGGCAGCGGCAAGACCACGCTTCTCAACCTCATCCCGCGCTTTTTCGACCCGACGAGGGGTCGAGTTCTCGTCAACGGCGTCGACGTGCGGGACCAGGATCTCGAGGGGCTCTGGAATTCGATCGGACTCGTACCCCAGACGGCGTATCTGTTCAGCGGCACGGTCGCCGACAACCTGCGGTACGGCAGGCCCGAGGCGAGCGACGCGGAGCTCTGGAGAGCCCTTGAGATCGCCCAAGCCCACGATTTCGTCGCCGCGATGCCCGGGAACCTCGCCGCGCCGATCGACCAGGGCGGAACGAACGTCTCCGGGGGCCAGCGCCAGCGGCTGTCGATCGCCCGGGCGCTCGTGAAACAGCCGAAGCTCTACCTGCTCGACGACTGCCTCTCGGCGCTCGACGCCGCGACTGACGCGCGCCTGCGCGCCGCGATGAAGGCCAGCACGCGTGACGCGGCCGTCGTCCTCGTGGCACAACGGGTGAGCACGATCATGCACGCCGACCACATCATCGTGCTCGACGACGGGCTGATCGTCGGGATGGGAACGCACGCCGAGCTGTTGTCGAGCTGCGAACCATACCGGGAGATCGTCCGGTCCCAGCTCGGTGAGGACGCCGCCGCATGATGGGCGGGCGGCCCGGGGGCCGCAGAGTGATCGGCACGACGTCACCCGGGGAACGCGCGAGGGACTTCCAGCAGACGCTGCGGCGGCTGCTCGGCCGCCTGCGGCCCGAGCGACTCCGTCTCATCGTCGTGCTGGCGCTCGGCGTCACGTCGGTCGGGTTCACGGTTTCCGGCCCCCGGATTCTCGGGGACGCGATCGACGTCTTGTTCAACGGTGTAGTCGGCAAGAGGCTGAAGCCCGGGACTACGAAGGAACAAGCCATCGCGCTTCTGCGCTCTCATGGCGAGAGCCAGCTCGCCACGATGCTCGCCGGGATGAACATCACGCCCGGAAAGGGCGTCGACATCTCGCATCTCGGGCTCATCCTCGGCCTGGCGGCGCTCGTGTACCTCCTCGGTGCGCTCTTCAGCTACGGCCAGGGCTTCCTCATGGCCGGAGTCACGCAGCGCACGATGTTCGGGCTGCGGCGCGAGGTCGAGGAGAAGCTGGCGCGCTTGCCGTTGCGGTACTTCGACAGCCATCCGCACGGCGACATCCTCAGCCGGGTCACGAACGACATCGACAACCTCACGACGACGCTGCAACAGGGTTTGAGCCAGCTCCTCACGTCGGTGCTCACCGTCGGCGGGGTGATGGCCATGATGTTCTGGATCTCGCCCCTGTTGGCGACGGTGTCCGTCATCGTCATCCCCCTCGCCATCGTGATCACTTTCTTCGTTGCGCGACGTTCCCAGGTCCAGTTCGCGTCCCAGTGGAAGCGGACGGGCTC